>MDSZ01046666.1_pt1 | contig 16476 bp, 5 predicted proteins | sample 811201 | NCBI WGS metagenome assembly MDSZ01 (sample SAMN05326647, study PRJNA326480) | marine metagenome | isolation source: seawater | place: Indian Ocean: North | collected 2010
GGCCTTTTGCTCCTTTCGCCCCTGTTGGACCTGTTGGACCTATCGGCCCTGCAACTGTACTGTCGGCGCCTTGAGTTCCCTTTTGGCCTTTGTCGCCCTTTTGACCTTTGTCGCCCTTGCCGCCCGTTTCTCCCTTCTGGCCTTTGTCGCCCTTTTGACCTTTGTCGCCCTTTTGGCCTTTGCTACCCGTTTCTCCCTTCTGACCTTTGTCGCCCTTTTGGCCTTTTTCTCCTTTCGCCCCTGTTGGACCTGTTGGACCTATCGGTCCCGCGACAGTACTGTCGGCACCTTGAGTTCCCTTTTGGCCTTTAGAACCTTTAAAATCTCCTTTATCTCCTTTGTCGCCTTTAGCCGCTACTTCTCCCGGCTCGCCCTTTGGCCCTTCAGGACCTGCTACTGTACTATCAGAGCCTTGCGGACCTAAATCACCTTTCTGCCCCTTCTGCCCTTGGTCTCCAAATCTTACTTGAGTTATGTTTAACTCTTTGCCGTTCATGTCTCCAAAGACATTAGATATATTTCCTTCTATACTTCCGCTAGATGCGGCAACGGCTTCGACCGGAACAGTTTTATGATTTGGGTTAGAACCACTGGTAATATTAGAACTTACATCCCCAGTTACATTAAAAGTAATCCACTTAGTTGGATCACTAACTTCAAATATCTTTATAGCTGCTTTCTTTTCACTATTTGATTCGCTGAAATTACCCACCCAAGAACTAAGAGCGTTAGTAGTGCCTCCATACGTAGTGCTTATATCTATTTTACTTATAGAGTTTATAGACTGATTCCCCTTCATAGAGGCCTCAGAGCTATTTAAGAACGCAGTCTTACCATCACCGGGTCCGTCAGGACCGGTATAACCTGCTTGAGTTGAAAATCCTGTAGCGCTAAGCGTGTTGCCTCCGGCAGTGCCCGCACCCTTTTCTCCTTTACCACCAGTGCCCCCGCCGGGTCCGGTATCACCTGTGTCTCCCTTATCGCCCTTTTCTCCTTTTTCGCCTTCGTTTCCTTTTTCACCTTTTTCACCTTTGGGGCCTGAGTCTCCCTGTTGGCCCTTTTCTCCTTTTTTGCCTTTGTCGCCTTGGTTCCCTTTTTCTCCCTTTTCACCTTTGTCACCTTGGTTCCCTTTTTCTCCTTTGGCGCCGGTATCGCCTGTATCGCCTTGGTTCCCTTTTTCTCCTTTGGCGCCGGTATCACCTGTATCCCCTTGTTGCCCCTTTTCTCCTTTGTCACCTTGAGGGCCTTTTTCACCCTTCTCGCCTTTGGCGCCGTCAGCTCCGGTATCACCTTTCTCACCCTTTTCTCCTTTGTCGCCTTGAGGGCCTTTTTCACCCTTCTCGCCTTTGGCGCCGTCAGCTCCGGTGTCACCTTTCTCACCCTTTTCACCTTTGTCACCTTGAGAACCTTTTTCGCCCTTTTGTCCCTTATCTCCTTTAGGGCCTTTCTCGCCCTTTTGACCTTTGGCTCCGCTATCTCCTTTATCCCCTTTTTGACCTTTGTCGCCTTTGAAACCGGTCGGGCCTTTTTCTCCCTTTTCACCTTTGTCACCTTGAGGGCCTTTTTCGCCCTTCTCACCTTTTTCTCCTTTGGAGCCTTTAAAGTCTCCCTTTTCTCCTTTAAATCCTGTTGGCCCTTTTTGACCCTTCTCTCCCTTTTCGCCTTTATTTCCCTTCTGGCCCTTTTCGCCTTTTTCTCCTTTTTCTCCCTTTTGACCCTTTTCTCCTTTGTCACCTTTAAGGCCTTTTGGGCCTTTAGGGCCTTTGCTACCCTTAAAGTCTCCTTTTTCTCCGGGTTCTCCTTTGTCTCCAGTAGCGCCTGTAGGACCAGCGGGACCAGTAGGACCGGGAGGACCAGCAGGACCAGCGGGGCCATCTACACCATCTCCACCTTGGTCTCCTTTGTCTCCTTTTGCTCCTGTCGGCCCAGCTACAGTACTCTCCGGACCTTTTTCTCCTTTTTCTCCCTTATATCCTTCGTCTCCTTTTTGGCCTTTTTCGCCTTTGTAACCCGTTTCTCCTTTAAAACCAGTAGGTCCTTTTGGCCCCTTTTGACCTTTGTCTCCTTTTGGACCTTTTTGACCCTTTTCACCCTTCTCACCTTTTGGCCCCTTATTTCCTCCTCCAGAAACTCTTTGTCGACCGTCAACATTAGAGTCCATTAAATCTACTATTACCACTGGTGCGTTAGCAATAGAAGGACTAGCTGCCCTATATAATCTGTCCCAACTACCGAGCATTTCCCTAGCTGGTACAACAGTTATAATATCTCCTATTTTATAAGGAGCCCATAAAGGGCTCATAGAAAACTTGCCCGTACAACCAGAACAATCAGCAACCCTTTCCTCAGGCGGAACTTCACTATTATAACACTCGTCCTTACTAAAAAAGGCTCGTCTATCATTTTTATCAAGATCGTTCTCCCCTACGCCGTCCCTAGTCGGATGACTGCGATGATCTCTCCCTCTTCTGCCTTCAGAATTTGAACGTTTAGGGTCAAACTTCATACCGGGGATATCGTCGTGATAATAACTCCCCCCGTTCGGAGCATCCCCATCAAATACGGCAGTATCCAAATCAACGTCTGTTGCCTGCCTAGAGCCCCTTATAAAACCATCACCAGTAACAGCAAAAGGCTTTAATATGAATTCGTAAAGTCCGTTTCCTATAATCGGGTTTAGTCGCGTCCCATCGACTGGACCCACTCCCCCAGCTGCTACAGCTAAATTCAAGTGGGCTTGATGAGGCTTGCTTAGAAGCTTTAAGTCTTCTGAAAATTCATTTATTTCTTTTATACTTTTACCGTTTTTATAATTAGAAAAAGCCGCTATTTCGTTTTTTATTAAATCAACATCTATCTCACTTTCACTTCCGCCTTGCCTAGACAAAAGCATTTTAAATTCATTTGAATCTGAGGTGCTTTGAGTCAGCTTATAGCCCACTGACCTTAAAGCTGTTATTTGATCTTCTTGTTCGGTCGCATGATATATTTCAAAAGTTCTAGTAACGCCGCTATTAGTTTCTATCGAAACATATGGATAAAAAACCTTAGTTCCGTCTGAAAAAGTTTTTGAAGCAGAAGTGGCTGAAGTAGTGGTGTCCTCTATGCTCTGAGCTACAACAGCTTGGCTACTTCCTTGTAAAGTATCAACTACTATAGTTCTTGCTACTGGCCCAAAGTTAGGCAAACCTCTTAAAAGGTGGCAAGAATAAGTGCTTAAAGGCACTGCTGTCCAATTTTCAAAACACCAACTATTCCACTGGGCTCCCTGTTTTCTTTCCGCTCTGGCTTTGTCCCAGCCGGGCATCGACTCAACTGTTCCATCATCCCTAATAATAATTGTATTTTCGTAAAGGCCCGGTACCACCCCCGGCCTATATTTATCATAGGTAGGCTCGTTACATAATCCATCTTCCCCAACACCCGCGCAAACGTATTCGACTGTTTTTATGCTGTCGTCGACAATTTCATTAAATTTTTGATATATCCTAAATCTATCGACAATAAAACCATAATGCCTACCTGTGCCAAGTCTACCTTTTGGCGCAGTACTAAAATCTATTTGTTTTGCATTTTTTGCTACTGACATTACCTTATTCCCGTTATAGTGTCTGTGTAAACATTGTCATCTATGCCACTTATGGTCAAAGTGGCAACTATTGGCTCATAATCATAATTGGGAGTAAATCTTACTCTTACGGCCTGAGACGAAACTCCGCTCCCTTCTAGTATATGATTATCTGCTGTTTTATAACCAGTATATACACCTACGTTACCTGCATTAGGCCCTAATCCTATATTTCCATGAGGTCCCCATATATATGAGCCATATTCGATTCCAGATTCATAAAAGTCATATAATCCAGTCGTTCCAGTATATAAATTAAATGAACCAGTAAAACTCTTAGTATATCCTGTAAGAAATCCTGAGTAAGCTCCTGAACCTGAGAACGAAGTTAAGCCCGAAGCTATTACATCTCCAGACCACAATCCAGAATGAGCAGTTACTCCAGTTATGCCACTTGCAGCATAAGCAGGATCGACAGCTCTAACTGAACCTGCTCCAATATTCCCATCTCCACTTATGTCATTAAATAAATTAGCATACCAAGACGAAGACACTTCGCTGTGAGCAGTAGTGGTGTCGCTGCCTGTTATATATTTTTCGTAATATTTTGTAGCTAAGTCGCTCGGAGCTATGTTCCTTCCAGTAAAGATTCCTGTTAGTTCCCCTGTAGTAGCGACATAAGCTCCGGGAGTATAATTCCATGTTCCATTATAATATTCCGTTAATATCCCTGAGCCGCTTCCGATAAAGGTTTCATTTGAGTTTCCATAAGGAGAAATTTCTTTAGTGCCTGACATCATTTGATTATCGCCGGTACCGCTTGCATAAGCGAAAGTAGTTAAAGTAGAATCCGCAAACCCTGAAATATAATTACCTGTATGACCTTCTGCTTGTACAAGTTTTCTCCCTATATATTCGCCTACATGCCCACTGCCGTTTATTTCAATCTGCCCTGAGAATTGTCCTGTTATTTTTCCGGTAACTAACCTAGCGTATCCATATTCATACAGAGTCCTAACGTATTCTCCTGTACCTAATATCCTGCTATCTGGACCGTTAAAGAAATCTCCTGTTGTACCTTCATTGTATTCTAAAGAAATGAATAGCTCTCTATCGCCAGAAGGAACATTTCCGCTGAAAGTTGAATATCTAATGGCATATAAATTTTCTTTATTTTCCCCTTCGGAATATCCGCCAGTTATACCTGTGATAGATATTTGAGATGTAATTTTTTTAACAGAAAAGTCTACATTCCTAAAAGAGGATGGCTGGGACAAGGCTGATATTCCGGACTCTATTGGTCCAAAGTTTGTGTGGAACTTTAAATCATATTTTCCTGTGTGATAAAGCGGGGAGCCTGAAAGATCCTGTACAACTATTTTGCCTGAGTCATTTGGCAAGATATCTTTGTCGAATTCTGTTACAGACCAGTATGGGGTATAGTTGTTTATCACATCGACTCCAAGAAGCCTAAAACCAAGCGAAGAACTATTATTATGTATAAAGCCTGTATGATGACCACTAGAAACAAAAGTATCTGGGAATTCAATATAATAATCTGGAGCAGTACCTCTAACTTCGGTCGACACATTAGAAAAATTCAAACCAGTACTTTCGAAGCAAATTTTTTGAACTTTAAAATTAGACTTAGTTTTACCTAATGCAAATGGTTGATTGTTTATATAGTAGGAATATCTTGTATTAGATAAATCTCCAGATATTGTTATATTGTCGTTTTCTAAGTATGAGTAAACGTAATTATTAGAATCGTCGTATATTTTGCCGCTTTTTAGATCAAAGTTTATTTTATTATTTTCTCCTGATATAGAAAACTCACCTACGCCAGTTATCCCTTCTACAGAAAAATTCGTACTAAAAGAAAGGTTTTTGCTTTCCGCTACGCTTCTAAATTGTGATCCAGATAAGTCCATTTTAATTATACCAAGATTTCCAAATAGTAGGTCCTAATTTACTCATTGTAGCTTCTAATTTAGGAAGCTCCTTCCTTTTGGTTTCGAACGTAAAGTTCGTAGTTACCCCATCTGACCCAAAGCTTACATTAAACCCAGTCAAGCCTTTCTCTGGTTTCAAGTAATCGCTTAGTTTTTTATTTCCATATTCTACATCATAAAAATTACCCAAAAGAGAAAAAGATAAAGACCTAGAAGGCTTGCCTGAATCCGCGCTTTCTTCATCAAAATATTTTTTTATTCTTTTGTGGTATTCTTCTAGGGTCATCATAGTTTCAGCCCCTTTATATTCTGAAGATAAGTCAGAGGGATTTTCGGAAGGGACTACTACTTTAATTAAAGAAGAAGGAGCGTCTATTGGGTTATCAGAAGATAACAAGGCTTGAAATACCATGTCGGCATCGTTTGTAATATCTTTAGCATTTACTCTTATACCTAAAGTGTTTTCTGGTAAATTAGATAATTTAGTATTTACATCTTCGTATCCTAGTTTATTTTCTTTATCTCCATCTAATACTAGCTTCTTGCCTTCTAAAAGAGCCCTAACATTAGCTTGAACTTTTGCGTACCCGTAGTATTCATAAGTTTGTCCACCTAAACTTTTAGGAGCAGAATTAACCGGAAGAACTATATCTACTATGCCAAAAGGCCCAGATAAAGAAAATGATTCTGAAATCAAACCCTTTTCAGAAGCAGGTAGTCCCACAAAAAAATTAGCTTCCATATCTGCATCGGTTGGACATTTACATAAAGTTTCTAAAAGCCCCGATTCGCATCTTATAGTACATTCAGATGCAGAAACTTGCCTTGTGCTACCCGGAGAAGCGAATGTGTTTATTGATTGATGTATGTCGTCTATATAGAAATTTAATCCATTTGCAAGCTGACTTCTAGATATATAGTCTTCAGACACTACTAAAAATTTAGGGGTTTGACCGCCTTTGTAAAACCCAGTGTTTTCTACATCAGTTGCTCTTTGCCTATATGGATTTATATATCTAGATCGCTCGTAAGGGTACGTCATCATGACTTGGGCAGCATTAGCCTCTCCCATAAGTCTACCTAAACCCGTTTCTCTTTCCGCTTCCCCTGCTGCTCTCCTTTGCTCTATTAATATCTCCTGAGCACTTGCTGCTTTATTAAACAGACCAGAGTCAACCATTACATGATCGTACCAACCTAACCCTGATTCAAGGCTATTAAAAGAGGCTGGCTCAGGGGCATTTTCGCCTACACCTGTTCTTTCAGCGTCCCCTTCTAAGACGGCATCGACTCTTTCCTGCAGGGTCCCCCAAGAAGCAGGAACGTTGACGTACATGACCTCGGTTGCCTCTGGGGCAGCTAACCATTTAGCAACAAAAGCATTAGCGCCCGCTTGCACGGCCGGAGACCTTGAAGCTATTTTAATCCAAGGAACCTCACTAGGGTTAACTATTTTTTTAACCGAAGGAGTAGTTTGTACTTCTTGTTTCCAATTGAGTACTGGAGCGCAAGCTTCAAACTCTCTTAAGTCAAAAGAGGTGGAAGCTCCATTTGTTGGGTTCAAAACATAATGCTGACCTAAGAATTCATCAGCTATTGCCCTTTCAAATTCCTCCCACTTAGAAGCCTGTTCTTCATCTACGTAAGCTATATACGCCTTTAGCCAATTTATAGGATTCATTTTTATTGGGTCATATTGGCCGGGCAAATAGTCGTATTGTAATTTTTGTATTACCGCCTCTAGATTCTCTGAGTCTAAATGCTGGAATATATCATCTTTTTCGCTAGCTGTAAATTCGTATGTTGGATGTATTCCTATGGCCCACCATCTTTTTAACTGAATATTAAATAGAGTTCTAGCTGTTGGATTATATTTAGCCAAAGCGCAAGAAATTAAAAAATCTTGCAAGTCAGCCGCCTGCCACACCTTGCCCTCTCCACTAACACCCGGCATACCGCATGCAGCAGGAGAAAAAACTTCATTAACCTTTAAGCAGTGAAATCTTAAATGATAGTAAGTAAAAGGCGAAAAGCTTTTGGGCCGATGAGGTTTTAGATAATAAGAAAGATAATTACTGGAATAAGTCCCCCTCATATCGGTCGAATAGTTTATATTATTTATCAAGAAGGGTTGGTCAGGCACATTGTTTTTTGCTTTTTGAGCATTTTCTACCAAATCTTTAACTTCTTCAAAAGCGCTCTCAACTCCTTTATTTAAGTCTATAAAAACAATAGACTTCTGAGAACCCACGCCCCAAGAAAATGAATACCCAAAGTCTGCGCACCAGTTATTTAACACTTCTCTTAAGGTTCCTGTATAAGACTGTCTGTAGTCATTCTTTATGCCTTTTTCCCAACCGTCTAAGCCTACTATTTCAATTCCTATAACATATATAGCAGCCAACAAGTCTACGAACTTATAGGTCACATTAGGCACCCCACAAGGAAGCTCTGCATTAGTTATTACTGGATACGTGACAGTAGAATCCCCAACTTCAATCTTTTGCTCTCCAGTTACTATAGGTTTGAATGCAGAAGAGCCATGATCTATAAACTCTTCTCTCCCTACGGTTATTATTCCTCCTTTCGAAGCTATCTCTTCGGCATTTGCGGGGTTATATTGAAAGTTATATTCTATGTTTGTGACTGGTTTGAGTTTATCTTTATTAGTTGAATCTATGCAAAATGCTGCATCCCTCAAAGCTATCAAACTAGTATTTACCTTCCTGTTTATGACTCCAGTCATGCAGTTAGGGCACATTGCATCTAAATTAGTTATTAAATACTTACCTTCTTTTCTTTGTGGTTTTTGGTGTCTATTGGGTAAGCCAACAAATATTCTATCTAAAATATGAGAAGTATCAATAAACTCGTAAGTCATAGTGTGGAGCTCAGGACTTTTATCTTCACTAAACCCGACTAAATGCATTTGTAATTCTATTGAGCCTACATTTATCTGGAATTCGTCTCCACTCCTGACACTTAAGCCTTCTTTATGTATTTGTCCGCTTCTTAAACCTTGGTACTTTGGGGTTATGGGAGAAGTAACTCCTTCGTTAACTACGCTTAAAGTTAATGTAGACGGACCATCCACGCCCCCAAGAGAAAAGTTGGCTCCATAGATGAAGCCTCCTGCGAATTCCCCTCTTTGAAAATTCCCTACTTTTATACTCTCTATGCTTTGAATAGCCATTCCTTTTTCCTTGTTTAAATTTACACGTTATAAAACCCTGTTTGGCCACTATATAATATATTTTCAACTGGGTTTTGTCTAGAAGTTGAATTAAGATTGCTTTCGCTAGATACTAAGTAGTAGTCTTTGTCCCTTATCTGTCTTATTCCATCTACCCAAACTTGCTCGTTAATTAAGTTTAAGTTAGTATTTATTCTTGTCGCTCCTTGGCCTGTAAGTCTAACAAAAGAATCAGCTATGGGCACAAAAGTTAAAGTACCCTGATCGACTCCAATACCAGCCCCAAAGCTTGACTGGACTACATCTATAAAGCTGTCAGCATAACTCCCAGACCAATGCTCTCCTGAAAGGAGTTTTACGCCTTCAAAATATACATCTTTAGTTAAATATTTTGCATCAGTGAATCTAATGCCTGTAGCCTGCTCAGAGGCTACTTCAAATTGTATTTGTCCATCTGAATCGGTCGTAACCAGATCATACACTATACTGTCGACGCCTGAGTAGCCACTAGCATTAATTGAAAAATCATCGACTCTTGTATACATACCAGTGTTAGAGTTACCTGACTCTAATAGGTAGCCATTTGCATATATCAAACCTATTTGATTATTGCTTTCTATCCCAGTAAAGACGCTGTCAACAGAAAAATTCTTTTCCACTTTGTCGTATTCAGCAGTCAAGTCTATTGTATCGCTCTTGACAGGCCTGCTGTATATTTCGTATGCGCCAGTTTGTGAGTTTTTGAAAGATACAATAGAAGGAGAATAGGATTCTACATCTTGCTGAGAATAAGAATAAGATTCTTCTTGGTATACTGTACTCTTAATGGTCTCCGTACCGGTACCCGGAACACCGCTGTAAAAGCTGCCCGTTATTTCTCCCTCAACCCCAGAGCTTCTATACAAAGAAAAAGAACCGTCAGACGTGCTTAAATTTCTTACGAGAGCATTTTCGTACCCAGTTACACCTGTGTCAAAAACCCCCGTCACTAACTCTACTCCAGACTGAGAAGTAAAAGAGGTTTCTTGAGTCACGTAAGCTGGCTTAGAGTAATTAGAAGCATAGAAAGACTTTACTATATCTACTTTTTCTTGATCTTTTAAATTTCCTGTCAACAAAAGAAACTGGTCCAAGTAACCACTAAAGCCAGTATAACCTAACACATTGTTTTGATTGTTAAGAAAACCTCCGATATTAATCTGATCAGAATTGTTATATCCTTTTATAGAAAAAGCTTCCGTATAGTTTTTGGTAGCGTCGACCGAATCATAAACTGACACGGCTACTTGATTAAGTTTGGTTTTAGATATGGATATTATATTTTTTTCCAATAACTCTCTGGAATGAGTTTGGGCGCTTTGTACTGAATTGGTGTTATCGTAGTTTTCAATAAATAAAGAACGATGATTTCTTCCTACAAAAAACCCAGACGTATCTTCAGGAGAATTGTTAGTCGATAGAATTACATTAGATAGATTGTTGATGTCGTCAGACATGGTTCCGCTAAAAGATATAAACGCTGTCCAACTATCAGAAGGCACTCCTGTTCCCACCGTCACAACATCATCTCCTTTGAAATATCCAGATCCATCGAAGTCGTCAGAAGTACTAGTTATGTTTGTATTTTTTCTAGATATGCCGGGAGTTTTATCAGCATCAATCTTACCAGTAAGAGGCCAGTCCAAAAAGTGGCCAGACATCCAATTAGAACCAGAGACTTCATGAGCTTCATTAAATAATAAAGATCCAGACGCACCAGAAAAAGCGTAATGACATAAAAGGTCCCCACTAACAAAGCCGTTAGCTTCCATCAATTTATATAAAGAATTCTTATCCATTATCAGTAATCCTTAAATCCCCGCCTCTGGTATTAAAATATTTATTAGATATGTAGTTCCTACTGTATTTGTCTCTCATAAAAGTTTTGCCATAACCGCCAGCACTGTCTGGAAATTTCGAACCATTAAAGCTATATGAGTAGTTTGCTGACAAAGATCTAGAGTCTCTATTTTCTTCGTAAGATTCGTTTTCTAGCCTAACTTTATTTGCGTCATTAGCATCCTGTAAGTTATTATTGTTATAGGTTAATGGCGTATATGTAGAAGCTAAATTACCTATCATAGATTGCATAGTTTCATTATTGGTATAAAGGCTATCAGATTCGCTTTCAGCCACTACATTGGTAGCATAATACTCTCTGTCATAAGTCATATTTATAGCTATATCTACAGTTTCCCTGCTTCCGACATCTATATCTCCTATATGATAAAATCCGTTTTCGTCAAACCTTGCACTTGCATTTATTGTTTTTATAGGCATTGCAGTGTTTACGTTTATGGAATAATCAGCGGATAAGAATCCGTCTACAAAGTCTTCGTCAGAAAACTCAGCGGAAACTTGTATTTCTCCATTTGCATTTCCTGAGCTTATAGATATTGAAGTTGGATATGGATTGGGTATTCTTTTATCAGACCCCATTACGCTATCGTAATCAGCTTTCATACAAGTATACAAGTAACCAGATATTCCATTATCAGGAGAGTTAACCATATCATTCAGATAATAGTCTTGTATATTCTTCCTCCTATGTATTGCATTCCCTCTGCCTCTCACTGTTCCCTCTATGCTAGCAGTTACTATATCAGTTAATGCATCTCTATTCACAGTTACTCCATAGTCAAAGTAAGCCCCTTTGGCTCCGGCCGCTGTGCCGCTTAAAGACGTTAGTTCAAATATGTTTAAATTATCATAACTTACAGAATAACTAATAGTATTAGTTTTAGGATCTTCGCTCACATTAAAATTGATAGGAACATGGTATAAGTCTACCCCGTCCGGACACTGAGAGTTAGCTATATCATAATGCTCTAAATTTTTTAAATGATCCCTCGCCGTCGTTAAGGAACCCTTCTTGCCCGCATATATTTCCCCATCTATAGTTGCTGTTATAACTTCATTTGCTATACCTGACTCGACCGAAACAGTTCTACTTTCTATGACTCTGTCTAAGCCAGTTCTACTAAATACAAAAGTGTCAACTAAGCCGTACACACCTTCGAATCTATCTATAGTTTCGTCAGTACTTACAAGTATAGGCTCAACTGAAGAGAAGTCGGCTTCCCCAGAAGCAAAGAATGGTTTAGCTTTAGCTTTCCAGCTATCTCTTCTGGAAAACACAAAATCTTTCGCGTTTCCTAATGCGCTAGAACCATTTGCTTGTGTCCCTGTTTGAAAACCTTTTGCTGAAAGCTCGTGAGTTATTTGTATTTTTTCGTCTTCTGTCTGAGAGTAAGATATTTGATCTACTGGATTCAGCACCCCGTAAGTTCCGCTAAATAAACTTTCTTCATAAGCCTCTATTGATATAGAGTAATCTATAATTCCATGATATTTACCCTCTCCAAAAGTTATACTTCTTATTACGCCTGTTACGTCTACGTAGTTATCTCCGCCTTCGTTTATTTTAAATGCTCTAAAGTCTTTTTTGAATCCGTTTATGATGTTGTCTTTCGCTTGCCACAACTCTGGCCCACTGCCTGTTATCTGGCCATCAATAGAGAACACTGACTGTTGACCCCAATGAGCACCATACCTAATTGGTTGTTGAGACTTGGAGACGAATGGTATAGGTTGAGTACCTGCTAGGTTATCAAAAACAGCTACATTATCGTAAGTTATTATTACTGGTGAAGTATCTGTCATTACATTATTCTCCCTACTGTATTATATTTTTCTCCTCCTAGAGCTATGAATGGTATATTTCCAGATGCGGAGAAGTTGCCTCTAGAATCAATAGAAAAGGAAATGTCTTGTATAAACATATCTCCTATAAAAGATTTATTGTTGCCGCCGGGCTTCAATTTGGCATCTGCTATTATATTGGCCATTATTTGAGATATTTCATTTTTAACAGCATTTAATTTCGGCCCTAGATTCCATGCGGTTGGGTTTGTGATTGTATTAGTTGTTGGCCTTTTAATAAATCCTTCTATAGTAAAAGACCTGTTGCCCATTTCTGTTTGAGTAGCGTCATGAATAATTTGGTACTCTTTGCCAGCTATAACATAGGCGTTATTTATTGGCTTCATCATTTTGTCGTTAGTGCTAACGCTAAATTTTCTGAAGTTATGGGTATCGTATAAAGGAGAACCAGCCTTAAGTATAGACGGGTCATCTGTATATTCGTTTGAATATTCTACGCTAGGGCCGTATTTAGGCAAAGTCACACTTGAACTTACTAAAGCTAAGCTTGGCGCAGCTAAGGTTCCTTGATACGAGGTTACAGGTAGAACGGTCTTTACTCTTTCTTGATATGATCTAAGTTGTTTTGTTTTATAATAAGAGTAAGTTTGCTGAGCCTTTGTATCGAAGCTAGACTTTAGTTGATCGTATACTTGGGTCTTCCAGTTGTAGCCGTCAAATTTATTTGGATAATACTTAGTAAAAGTGCCATTTAATGACACGTTGACTATGCCATCTCTGCCTTCGCTCACGTTCTGAGTAAACTCATGTATTCCGTCTGCTTCGTAAGTATGTTTGTTATTTGTAAAGGCTACTGAATAGCTGGCTCCTGCAACGGTAGGCTGAAAAGTTCTGCCGACAGAAATAGGTTTTTCAAATAAGTTAGCTTCTGTTTCGTAGTCAGAGCTATTAGATTGATTATTTCCTTTATAATCTGGATCTATAAAACCTTGATTATTGTAAGAATCGTATATTGCTTCGCATCTATCTTTTGCGTTGGCAATTTCTGTCTCTAGTGCGTTTCTAACGTCTGTGTACCTATCGGAGAACTCTTTATTGGCGGTACTTTTTATTTGCCCATTTTCTGATACATTAACATAACCGGCTTCATCCATTGTTAGAGAATGATTTATATCGACCGAATAGTTTTCCTTAAGATCGTAATCCAGCTTGACTCTTTTCGAAAAAGAACAATTAAAATTTTCTAAATCATACGACTCCGAGAAATATTTCACTCCCGACTTATCTACCGCTGTCATGGTAGACTCCATAGTCTCACCATAAAATCCTGAGAAATTTTCATCTACAAAGCCAAAAGCAGGAACATCGGAAGCTGCTGTATAAAATATGGCCTGAGCAACGTCCTTAGCTGTTTGGATTGGATCTTTAGAAAGGTGGTCGCCGCTAAGTATTTGCATATTCAAGCTATGCTCATACTCATAAGAGTTATCTTCCCCTAAGTTAAAAGAAAACTCTTCGGAGAAGTCTTGAAAAACCGCTCCAGAGTTTTGAAATATATTACCTACTGAAGTACCGGGGAACTCGTTTACGAAACTATCTTGATGAGTTGGCCCAGTCATGTTCCAAGCATCTTCGCTTCCGCTTGTCGGTATTTCGATATCTACAGAAAATTCACCTATTCTTACAGGGTTAGGCCTAATAGATTCAAGAGACGCTATTCTACCAGTAGCAACAGTAGTCACTCCGTTGCCATAGTCTATATTTATATCTTGCCAGTCTCCTATGTTGCCCGCTTGAGAATTTAAGAAGTCAAACGCTTCCTTTGCGCCTAACTCGTCTACATTAGCCACGGGAGAGTCTGGATAAACTTGAGTAGGTCTTACATCTATAATAGCAGATATGGTCATCGACGCAGTAGAACCACGACGAAACAAGCTATCGCCAAAGAAATTATTCGTTTGGCTATAACCTAGTAAGTATGCTCCTGAAAAATTTAAAGACATAATTAAATTCCAGTTTCATTTTGCGGCGCTTTCGGAGGAGATACAGGTACTCCACCTCTCAACTTCTCGACCGCTTTGACTACTGCGTTAAATATTTGCTCATCTATATTACTGTTTGTTTCCTGTATGTTTCCAGAAACATTTATGCTTAGAGGAGAATTTATATGTCTTACTGTACTTTCTGTTGAAGATGACTCTTCCGAAGATTTGCTAGATTGTTCTCTAAGAGCAGAAACTTCGGATAACATATTACTGAGAGTATCAGCCATTCTTTTGATATCTTCGTTAGCTGCATAGTTAGGAACGTCCTTCATTCCTCTAGGTTCATCTCTAGTATTAGTTACGGCATCAGGGTTAAGATGCACTCTTACTTGATTTCTCGAAACGCCTCCGTCTCTAATTTCTCTTCTTATTGCATCGTTTATTCCTTGGAAGTTTGGAACATAGCCTCCGGCAAATCCACCTCTTCTCAGAGCTTCGTCTCTAAGCCTATCCGACTCTCTTCTTGCGGTAGCAGGATTCATTAAGTCAGCTCTAGGTGTAGAAAGAGCGCCCATTAAGTTTCCTCTCATTGCCTTCGACCTCGCTAACGCATCTGCTACTCGTTTCCTCTCAGCTTCTTGCGCTGCTCTTTGTGCGTCTAATTTTTCCTTCTCTGCTACTCCTGCTGATATTTGAGCTGCTTCTTTCTGCTGTTGTTCTTCGAAAGCTTTTCTTGCGGAAGGTAAAAATAAATTTCCGTCAGCATCTGCCTGCATCCTCTCTCCAGAAGTTAAGCCAGTTAGTTCAAATAACTTGTTTTGCTCTTGTATTCTTTTAAGTGAAGCTTGGTCTCTTGCTTCTATCATCGCCGCTTTACTTGGATCACCAAAGGTTTTTTTGCGATTAGCTATTCTTCTATTTATTTCTGTTTTAAATCTCCCTAAAGAAGTGCGGCCGCCTGTTTCATATTCATGTAAAAAATCCCTATCAGAGCGACTAGTAGTTTCTCCAGCGAAATCCTGCCCTATACCTAAGAAACCCGATCTACTAAATAGATCAGAACTTTTTCCAGAAAGGCTTATTGCTCTAGTTTGTTGATTTAACAAGTTAGTATACTGAGCCATTTCTTGAGGATTTAGGACGTCCTTAGCTTTCATTCTATTACTTGCCGCCATGCCCATATTGAAGGCGGTCAAGTTTCCTTCGAATTCTAAATCAGCCACTCTTTGTTCGTATGCACTTTTAGCCCCAGCACTTTGGAAGCCAACGTCTACAGCTTGCAGCGGAGCGAGGGCTTTAGCCGCAGTTCTTGCAGCGCCTCCTAGGAACCTTCCTACTCCGGTGTTAGCGGCCCTAGAAACCATCGACATAATTCGCCCTTGTTCAACGAATCTTCTTGGGACAGAACCTACTCCAGACGAATACGATGAAGGACCAAATAGACTATGACCTCTTTGACTCAATGGTACTCTCCTAGCTCCCGTGCTAGTAGCCCCCGGTCTGAACATATCCTTCTGTAATCTATCATTAAAAGTATACCTGTTTGACCCCGGAGCAGAAGCGATGTCTGCGCCTCTTGCGCTCATTGGCTGGTATCCAATAGGAGCTCTTCTAGAAACAGTAACCTGCCTAGGCGACCTAAACTTTTTCCCCTTTGTTCTGCTTCTGTATTCAGTACCGGGAATTGGAGCAGGGCGAGATTTTAATGAACCTGACTTTGATTGACTTCCGTCAAATATTGGGCCTGTAGTTGGCCTAGTCATTCTTTCTATTAGGTTTTTAGGACTGAGGCTCTTAGTGTCAATACCTTTACTTCTTATCCATGACGAGGCTTTATTTATTCTAGAATTAATATCAACCTTTTCATCCATAATTTTGGCTAATTCTTTTAGTTCATCAGGCTTAATCCCTCTGTACGCTAATGCCGAATGAAGCATACTGGCGTCAATACTACCTATTAGGATCGCTCTAATTGTTTTGGCTATCCCAGATTGACTAGTCAACGGCTTGGCATACTTAGTGCCTGCCATTTTCTCGAAGAAGCCCGCGGAGCGAGCAGGCGAAGAAGTCGAACCA
>MDSZ01011559.1_pt1 | contig 16475 bp, 17 predicted proteins | sample 811201 | NCBI WGS metagenome assembly MDSZ01 (sample SAMN05326647, study PRJNA326480) | marine metagenome | isolation source: seawater | place: Indian Ocean: North | collected 2010
ACGCTTCACAGGGAAGCTCCGGACCTCGCCCAAAACGCCGATCATGTGATTATCGACGGACCGCCCCGCGTCGCCGGCCTGATGCGCTCGGCGCTGCTCGCCGCCAACCTGGTGCTGATCCCGGTGCAGCCCTCGCCGCTCGATGGTTGGGCATCCGCGGAGATGCTTGCCCTCGTCAACGAAGCGCGGATCTACCGGCCGCAGTTGATGGCGCGCTTCGTTCTCAATCGCTGCGCTGCCCGGACCGTCATCGCCCGCGATACGGCGGAAGCTCTTTCGGACAACGATCCTCCGGTCCTCTTCCAAACCGTCGGCCAGCGTGTTGCCTTTGCGAGTGCCGTGCAGTCTGGCCGCCTTGTCAGCGAACTGGAAAAGGAGACGCCTGGTGCCAGGGAAATCGCAGCACTGGTGTCGGAGATCGACAGGCTCGGGATCGAAAGGTCCGGGCCATGAGCGAACAGTCCAACCGCCAAGGCTTTGCATCGCGACCGGCTGATCCAGAGCGTTGGGTCAAGTCGGCTGAGAGCAAATCAAATGCCACAGCCGCGAACGGCTTTACCGCCCGCCTTACGATCGACGTGACACCCGATCAGCGCGCCCGGATCAAGATCGTGGCCTTCCAGCGCGGGGTCACCGTTGCCGACATGCTGCGCGACCTCTTCGCGCGCGAATTCCCGATCACCGACGGAGAAAAGCCATGAGCGAGAAACCACGCCGCAGATGGATGGGGCATCCGCTGCCTGACGATGTCACCTCGGAGATGACATTGGTCGAACTGACCTGGACGAAGGGCAAGATCGAGCACTGGATCCGCTTCGGCCGCCAGTCTTATGAGCACATACTCAACGGCAGTGACCGCATCGTCGGTTTCTCGCCCGGGTCGATATTCTGTTTTGTCCGATGGGCGGCGAACGGCTACGGCACGGTAGTCTCGCGCGTTGATATCCTGGGTGCGGTCGGCCGCGGCGCACCTTTCCAGACATTGCCCTTCGTACGGCCCGGCGGGGAATCGCTTCTGAAGATCCATGGCTGGCCAAAGGTCGAGCAGGTGCTGCAAGCGATCGATGCGATCGAGGCGCTCGCCATCGATCCGGCAGATGCCTCTCCGGACTATTGGCGGCACCTCCACAACCGGCTGACTGTCGGGGAAGAAGCCCATCCCTATACGCGGCCCGAGCATCATGCCTGGCTCAAACGGCGGCGGGTACAGTGATGCGCAGACACAAGTTCATCTTCGGGGCGGCTGTTCTGTCCTCGGCGCTCATCCTGGCGCCGGTCTTCTTCGATTGGCAACCGCGCCTGATCTGGAATGCGTCCGCCAGCGTGCCGGTGGGGCTCTATTTTGCGCAGTCCGTTGGCAGCCTGAAGGTCGGTGACCTGGTTGCCGTTATGCCGCCCAAGGAACTCGGCGGCTTTCTGGCTGAGCGCGAATACCTTCCGCGCGGTGTTCCGTTGATCAAACACGTGCTCGCGCTGCCAGGTACCAATGTCTGTCGCAAAGGGGCGACGATCTTCGTCGGGGGCAAACCGTGTGGACAGGCACGGGAGCGCGACCGACTGGGTCGTTCTTTGCCGCGCTGGCAGGGCTGCCGCTTGCTCGGTGAGGGTGAAATCTTTCTGATGAACCCGGGCGCGGCGGACAGTCTTGATGGCCGCTATTTCGGGCCGCTCCCGGTCACTGCGATTACCGCAAAGCTCACGCCGGTCTGGACTGACGAGCCCGCTCGCTTCGAGCAATCACCGAACCGCCACCCTTCTTCCCGATCGAGCGGGCAGGGGTATTGCCATGCGTCACGCTGTCTTCCTTCTCCTTACCGGCCTGTTCCTCGATTGCATTTCGGCAGATGTGGTGTCGGCGGGAACCGCAACGTCCGGGCAACCGATACCAGTCGATCCATATACCGCTCACATCGCAGAGGCTTCGCAGCGTTTTGGCGTTCCGGTGCATTGGATCCGAGCGGTCCTGGACACGGAAAGCGACGGCAATCCGAATGCCGTCTCCGCCGCCGGCGCCATGGGACTGATGCAGCTGATGTCCGTAACCTGGGAGGAATTGCGCAACCGCTACGGTCTTAGCGCCGATCCGCATGAACCGCGCGACAACATCCTCGCGGGCACGGCGTATCTCCGCGAAATGTACGATCGCTACGGCAATATCACCGGTATGCTGGCTGCCTATAATGCCGGCCCAGTGCGCTACGACGCCTATCTGGAAGCCTGTCGAGCATTGCCATCCGAAACGCGGACCTATGTCGCGCTGCTTGCCCCAGCACTTGGCGGTCGCCCACTGCCGGATGCCAGCGGTGCATCCGTGTGCTCGCCGGATTGGCGGGACGCACCGCTCTTTGCGGGTAGTGAAACCGCCGACGCGACGGCAAATCGGCAGCAGTTCGACGGTAAGTCCAGTGCAGTACCGAATGCAGCTGAAGCAGGCCGCAGGTACGCCCGTTCCGGGACAGCCGGAACTCTGTTTGTCTCCAGATCTTCCGGGAAGGGTTTTTGATGAGCGCGGTCGATGGAGTCCGCGCTCTGGAGTGCTCCCGCGCAGGACGGAGCGGATTAGGGCCGGGGGCGTGTGACGCGGCCGGGGGATGGCAAGATAAAAGGGCGCAAGGTGCGCTTGGGTCGGTCGGTTGTTTTTGTTGGTCTTTTTGTTGCGTATCGCAATGTGCGAGCCTTATCCGCAAGGTGTGCCAACCGCTTATCGCCCTGACTTTGCATAGAGTTTTGCACGTTGTGGAGATGTATCATGTCCGATGAGCAAGATTTCCGCATCCGGCCAGGGCGCATCCGCTCGTCTCGTGCGCAACGGGCTCGCCCGTTCATTGCCCAGGCGCTCGCAGCAGCTCAGAAGGCCGGTGGGCATGTGTCGCGCTCAGGCCGGATCAGCACCGGCAAAAACTCACACTTCGGACGCGGAAGAAGGGCGAGCGTTCAGGCCAACCGGCTGCTCACGGGCAGGTCGCGTATCGTCGTCATCAAAACACGGGTCGTTCGTCATTTGGCGCGATCCACGCCGCTTGCTGCACATCTCAAATATCTTGGCCGGGAAGGCGTGACCCGTGACGGAGAGAAGGCCCGGATGTTCGGTCCAGGAGACGATGCCGTCGACCCGAAGGAGTTTGCCGAGCGTTGCAAGGACGACCGGCATCATTTCCGTTTCATTGTCTCGCCTGAAGATGCCGCGGATCTGGCCGATCTCAGATCCTTCAGCCAAGACTTGATGCGCCAGATGGAAAAGGACCTCGGCACAGACCTCGACTGGGTCGGCGTCGATCACTGGAATACAGATAATCCTCACATCCATATCATTCTGCGCGGGAAAGCCGATGACGGTCAGGACCTGGTGATCTCCAGGGATTACATCAAGGAAGGCATGCGCGCCCGCGCCCAGGATCTGGTGACGCTGGAACTTGGACCGCGCACCGACCTCGATATCCGAAACCATCTGGAGCGCCAGGTCGAGGCAGAGCGCTGGACCCAGCTTGATCGTCAGCTTCTTCGAGATGGCAGCAGAACCGGCATCATTGACATGGCGCTCGATGCAGACCGGCAGCCGGATGAATATCACTCTCTGAAGGTCGGACGCCTGCGCAAGCTGGAGGCGCTTGGGCTGGTCGATCAGATCGGCCCCGGTCAATGGGTGATCGGCGACGGCGCGGAGGTAACATTGCGCGAGCTGGGTGAGCGCGGCGACATCATCAAGCGGATGCATCGCGCTCTGACAGGGCGAGGAATCGAACGAGGGTCTGCAAGTTATGTTCTCGCCGCCGAAAGACTGGACACGCCTATAATCGGTCGCCTGATCGAGCGCGGTCTCGACGATGAGCTGAAAGGATCTGCTTTTGCCGTCGTCGACGGTGTCGACGGGCGGACGCACCATATCAAACTTCCCGATATTGACGCAGCCGGCGACAGCGCGCCGGGGTCTATCGTTGAACTCCGAAAGTTTGATGATGCGCGTGGACAGCGACTCGCGGCGATCGCTGTCCGCTCCGATCTCGACATCGAGCGGCAGATCACTGCCTCGGGGGCCACCTGGCTCGACCGGCAGAACATTGCCCGTGAACCTGTTGCGCTCTCGGAGGGGGGCTTCGGTGCCGAGGTGAAGGAAGCGCTGGACCGCCGCGCCGAGTACCTGATCGAGGAAGGCTTTGCCGAGCGGAAGGGTCAGCGTGTCACCTTTGCTCGAAACCTCATTGAGGCACTGCGTCGCAAGGAGCTGGAAGTGCTTGGCGATCGGCTGGCAGCCAAGATCGGGCAGCCATTCAACCGTGCTGGTTCCGGCGAGTATGTCGCCGGCACCTACCGCCAACGCTTCGACCTCGCCTCGGGCCGCTTCGCCATGATCGATGACGGTCTCGGCTTCCAGCTCGTACCCTGGACACCATCACTCGAAAAACACCGCGGCAGCCATGTCTCCGGCGTCACCCGTTCCGACGGCGGCGTGGACTGGGACTTTGGGCGCAAGCGAGGGCTCGGGTTTTAAAATCTGAACGATTAGGAGCGCCACAATGTCTGCGACAAAAATCCTCTGGGGCCAGCTTTTGGTGGTCTCTCTCATTGTGATGCTCACCTCTTGGGGCGCAACGCAATACGTTGCCTGGAAACTGGGCTTTCAGGGGCAGCTTGGTCCTTCCTGGTTCGAAGTAGCCGGTTGGCCAGTCTACTATCCGCCAGCCTTCTTCTGGTGGTGGTACTTCTATGATGCGTATGCGCCTGGAGTTTTTGTGCGCGGCGCCGTCATAGCTGCTTCCGGCGGATTTCTGTCCATTGCCGTTGCCATCGGAATGTCGGTCTGGCGCGCGCGTGAAGCGAAACGGGTTGAGACCTACGGGTCTGCTCGTTGGGCCGAAAAGGACGAGGTGAGAGCGGCGAACCTTTTCAACCCTGACGGCGTCATACTCGGCTGCTACGAAGAGGACTATCTTCGTCACGATGGACCGGAGCACGTGCTCTGCTTCGCCCCCACCCGCTCCGGTAAGGGTGTCGGTCTGGTCGTCCCGTCGCTGCTGACTTGGCCGGGCTCGGCCATCGTTCACGATATTAAAGGAGAAAACTGGCAGCTTACCGCCGGCTTCCGCGCCAGGCACGGCCGGGTTCTGCTGTTCGATCCCACCAACCCGAAATCAGCTGCCTACAATCCGTTGCTTGAAGTGCGCCGCGGTGAATGGGAAGTACGCGACGTTCAGAACATCGCGGACATCCTGGTGGATCCGGAAGGGTCGCTCGAAAAGCGGAATCACTGGGAGAAGACGTCCCATGCGCTTCTCGTTGGCGCGATCCTGCATGTCCTCTATGCCGAGGCGGATAAGACACTGGCGGGTGTCGCGGCTTTCCTGTCCGACCCGAAACGACCGATCGAGTCGACCTTGGCGGCGATGATGAAAACCGCCCATCTGGGAAAAGTCGGCCCGCATCCGGTGATAGCCAGTGCAGCCCGTGAACTGCTCAACAAATCCGAGAATGAGCGCTCCGGTGTGTTGTCGACGGCCATGTCGTTCCTGGGGCTATACCGGGATCCCGTGGTTGCCCAAGTGACCCGCCGTTGCGACTGGCGGATCAATGATATGGTGAATGGCGCTCTGCCCGCAACGCTCTACCTTGTGGTGCCGCCCTCCGACATCAATCGCACCAAGCCGCTGATCCGCCTGATCCTCAATCAGATCGGTCGACGTTTGACAGAAGACCTCCGGGCGAATATCGGCCGGCACCGGCTGCTTCTGATGCTCGACGAGTTTCCGGCTCTGGGGCGATTGGATTTCTTCGAGTCGGCTCTCGCCTTTATGGCCGGCTATGGCCTAAAGAGTTTCCTGATCGCGCAATCTCTGAACCAGATCGAGAAGGCTTACGGGCCCAACAATTCAATCCTCGACAATTGCCATGTTCGCGTGAGCTTCGCCACGAATGACGAGCGAACTGCCAAACGCGTTTCGGATGCCTTGGGCACTGCGACGGAGATGAAGGCGATGAAGAACTATGCCGGTCACCGGCTCAGTCCGTGGCTCGGCCATCTCATGGTCTCCCGCTCAGAAACTGCGCGCCAGTTGCTTACCCCAGGCGAAATTATGCAGCTTCCACCAACCGATGAGATCGTCATGGTCGCGGGCACACCGCCAATCCGGGCGAAAAAAGCTCGCTATTACGAGGACAAGCGGTTCAGCGAACGTATCCTGCCGCCGCCCGAGCCAGCTTCGGCGATCCAAAGACAGAGCGATGATTGGAGCGACCTGTCACTTCCTGCGATTCTCGAAGTCAGCCTAAAAGCGTCGGAGATGGCTGCAGAGGACGAGGATCCAACGGGGTCTGAACGCCGGCACCAACCGGAACTCAACAGAGTTGAGCCTGTCAAAGAGAAGGCCCCGAGCGAAAACGAATTCGAGGTCGATCTGACTGACGACAGTGAGGATGACACCGCCCGGACCAGCCGGATGACCCGGGTCATGCAAGGTGTAGCGCGGCAAGTCTCGCTCGATCCCGGCGATGGCATGGAGCTGTGACGACGATGAGGGCTCGCAAGAAGAAGGCTCAGATTTCTGCCTATCTCGACCAGGACGTCATGAAGTTGCTGTCCGACTACGCTGCGCGCAGGGATCTTTCGCAGTCGCTGGTCGTCGAGGCTGCTATTGCCTCTTTCCTGTCGCCGGATGCAGATGAGCGGCGCGAGGCGGCTATCACCAAACGCCTCGATCAGATCGATCGGCGGATGACCAGGCTCGAGCGAGATCTCGGGATTTCGGTGGAGACCCTCGCCATCTTCGTTCGCTTCTGGCTCGCGACAACGCCGGCGCTGCCGGAACCGGCTGCGCAGGCCGCGCGCGCTAAGGCCGGTGAACGTTACGATGCGTTTGTCACTGCCCTGGGGCGAAGATTGGCCCAGGGGCCAAAGCTGCACCAGGAGATTTCGGAGGATGTTCCAGTTCAGCGATAGTAGGGCAGTCCATCAATTGCGCATGTTTCTGTGTCTGTAAAAATTCGGAGTGTTGGGATATCGAAGCAAACGCATTGCGAGGCCTTGGATCCCCCCTAGAAATCACGGTGTTTCAGCTCTGATTCCATCGGTTGTTGAAGATCCGGATCGAAACCGGCTGCTGCCGACCGCGGACCTCTGCACAGTGCCCTTTGGTGAAGCCGATAAAGAGGTTTTGGCTGGACCTGTCCTCACGGCGCACTGCGTTGATCAGGTCACAACTAACGATGAGTGGTGAATCGTAGCCGCGTGTGAGCCGCTCTAACCTATTAGCAACGTTCACGACATCACCTATGACCGTAAACTCAAGCCTGCGCTCGTCACCAAGGTTCCCGGCAACCACCGGACCGTAGTGAACGCCAATGCCGACGTTGATAGTCGAGGCTCCGCAAAGGGAGCGTTCCAGATTCCAGCAATTGATTTCTTGCAGCATGGCATGCGCACATTCGAGTGCGTTTGTAGCATCGCGTTCCCCTGTTCTTGGGGTTCCAAAGGTCGCTAGAACAGCATCGCCGATGTACTTGTCAATCGTACCTTGGTGGGCGAAGACGACGCTGCACATACGTTGATGAAAACTACGCAGCATTTCGAAGGCTCGCTCCGGCTCCATCGTTTCGGCCATCGACGCGAAGTCAACAATGTCGACGAACATGACAGCGACGTTCTGCTCGCGCGGAGTGTCAAACGGGAGGTTAGTGCTGGCAAGCTGATCGACCAAGTTCGGCGAAAAATAACGTGCCAAATTCGATCGAGCCTGTTCCGTGATTATCTGCCGCACGACGAGCCGGCGTGCCCGCCAGACGGCCGCGGCCAGAAGGCCCGCAACGATTAGCATCAGCACGACCTCGTTTTGCCATCGGATGACGTTGACGAAATAAGGGCTCAGAAAGCCGTCTGGATTCGTAATCTCGCCGTCCACGGCAGTGATCGTATCGGAACGAGACCAGATCAGGTAGACGCCAAAGCTCCACATCGCGGCGGCGGCCATACCATTACACAAAACCTGGACTGGTGAATAACTGAGGGCCGCGGCGGCTAGAAAAACAAAAAAATAGAGGAAACTGTGAAAGCGCAGGGTCATCTGCAACGGCCAAGAGCCGTCCGACAGTGGATTTGGGGCGAGCAAGGCGAAGGTTACCAAGGCCGCCTCGAGGAGAGCGACGACGATCATAGCACCAGTGCTCCACAAGTCGTAGCGGCGCAGAAGGAGCGGCAAACCGCCGAGACCTATGAACAGGACAACGAGGCCGAGGTAGTAAATAACGCGGAATTCATTGACGCTATATACGAGCCAGGCCGCGATCAAAGCCAATGTTGCAAGGCGCAAGCGAAAAGCGAAGCACAGGCCTGCGTGCTCCTCTCGCGAGAAGGCCGCTTTCAACGTCACGTTTTGGGTGTCATGCGATGCCATATGAAATCGTTCTCTGTCCCTATGGATTTTGCGGCTTCAAATGTGTGTCGCGATAGCAAGATGCGGGACCGGAGCCGTCGGCGGCTGAAATTGGTGGCAAGTGTCACTTTGATGGCTTCCAATTAACCGGTCGCACAATTGGTAACGGCGCAAATCTCAAGACATCGCCGTAAGCGGAGTTCCTACGCTGCCATGTCGCGCGACGACATCCCGCAAACAGCGCAGACCGAAAGCCACATCGACATGACACGGGACTTTTTGAACAGCTCGGAAATTCACTATTTCTGCATTGGGCTATTTGATCCTCCGCGAACGGAGCGACAGCTTGCTGCTTGCGACTAAGAGAGGAAGAAATCGGCGCTTCAGAGCAACACAATATCCATCCTTGCTTGCGTGTAGGGTGCGTCGACCATTGCAGCGACGAGGCGCGGATCAAACTGGCGGTCTTGAGCGTGTGTTGGGTCGCCGGGAAAGAACATCTGCGTGGTGAGGACTTCGCCGTTGCGCCGTTGCACTTTGAGGTGGATATGGCGCGCGCGGGGCCGGTATGGGCCGGGCATGACGGTGGAAAAGATCCAGCGCCCGTCGGCAGCGGTAATTTGGTGGCCGCGCAGATGATTTCCGGCTGTATCGTAATTGCCATCCGGATCGGCTTGCCAGATTTCGATCAGCGCACCGGGAATCGGTCGACAGGACTGGTCCAGAATATAGCCGCCCACCATCAGTTCCTGGTCGTCGTAACGACCCTCTCTAATATTCGAGCGCTCCGGGCTGTCCGGGCTAAAATAAGGTCCCTGAGTCGCCCTCGGCGTCGGCTCAGTGGTGTCGGTGCAACTCGGAGTGGTCGAAAGTAAGGACTGTGCGCCAGCCAGACGGGGCGTGAGTGCCCAGAGGCCCGCTGCACCCGAAGAGGCGACCAAGAGGGTGCGGCGGGACATGGTGCTCCGCCTGTAGTGCGTTTGGGTCTTGTCGATCATGGTTTCTCTCGCACTCTTCACGCACCATGCGGTGGGAACGGCAGGTGGTGCGGCGCAGCACCAGTCAGACCCCGAATGGCATTTGCGATGGCCGGTGCCGTCATCGGTACCCCGATTTCTCCTCCGCCGCTTGGCGGATTGCCGGATTCCACAAGGCGCACCTCGATCTCGGGAATCTCGTTGATGCGGATCGGTTCATAGTCGTAGAAGTTGTTCTGATCGATCTGCCCCCCCATGAATGTGGAGCGTTCCCGCAGGACAGAGGACATACCGAAGAGGATGCCGCCCTCGACCTGCGCACGATAGGCTTGAGGGTGAATTACGATGCCAGGGTCGACGGCTGCCCAGAACTTGTGAACCCGCAGGCGGTTCTCCTCATAGGAAACCTCTGCGACGCCGGTAGCGAGCGTGGCTTTATAGCCCGCAAATGCGAGGCCATGAGCGCGGCCCTCAGGCGCATTGCCGAAGTCCGACATCTCAACGGCCGCGTCAAGAACGGCAAGGGCACGCGGCGACTTGGCCAATAGCCCGCGGCGAAACGCAACCGGAGCGGATCCGGCGGCAGCGGCGAGTTCGTCGAGAAAACATTCCCGTGCATAACAGTTTGGCGCCCAGCCGATCCCGCGCCAGGCGGACAGCCGTGACTGCCGAGGCACCAGGACGTGCTCGGCGCGTAGGACTGGTATGTCATAGTCAGTGCTTTCACTGCCCTCCATAACCAGCAGGTCGCGGCGGGTTTCGGGGTTCCAGCGGTTGGGCATAGCAAATTCGAATATCGAGGGTGCGGCAATCCGGTGGCGCAAGGCAGCAAGGTTCCCCCTGTCGTCCAGAACCGCGTCCAGGCGCTGAACCGTCGCAGGCCGCAACCAGCCATTCTTCACGTCGTCCTCACGCGTCCAGACGAGCTTCACCGGCCGTCCGGCCGCCTTCGACAGGAGCAGCGCGTCGCGCAGCAGAACGCCTGCGAAAACTGTGCGCCGGCCGAACGCCCCGCCCATTTGCATGGCGTGGAAGCGGATGCGGTCGGGCGTGGTACCCAGAACCCCGGCAGCCACGCCGATCGAAACCGTTTGGCTCTGGGTGCCGAGCCATACTTCGGCACCCCGACCGTCTTCGTCGACCGATGCAACCGCATTCAGCGGCTCCATCTGCGCGTGATAGACGTGTTCGGTGGTGTAGTGGGAAGTGATTACGTTGCCCCGGTCAAAATCGACGTCCGCATCGCCGCGCGCCTCCCAGACGACGGCGTCGCCGTCCATATCATCCGCAGCCCTGGCCAACGCCGCGAGTTCTTCTGAGCTATTGGCGGATCGGAAGGGCGACGATCGGCTCCAACTCACATCAAGTGCATCGCGTCCGGCGACTGCCGCCGTGAAATTCTCCGCGAGCACAGCGACCGCACGCTCCATCGGAATGATGTCGACCACGCCGGGCACGGCGCGCGCAGCCGCGTCGGAATTCACGCTTGGCGTTTCGCCCTCGACCGGTGCCAAAAGCTGAACAGCATAGAGCATGTCCGGAACGACAACGTCGATTGAGTACTTCGTCGCGCCGATTGTCTTGTCCGGAATGTCAAGCCGCTCGACGTCAGTACCAACGATAGTCCAGGCGCTGCGGGGTTTAAGATCGTCTTCGGCGATCTCGCCGATTGAAGTCACCGGTTCGGGCAGGGCGGCCACCTCGCCATAGCGCATAGTCTGTCCGCTGGATTCATGAACGACTTCACCCTTGCGGGTTGAAACCCCTTCGGCGGCCACCCCCCAATGCCTGGCGGCCGTCTGGATCAGGATCTGCCGTGCCTGTGCACCGGACTGTCGCAGATAATTGTAGTAGCCTTCGAGCGAGGAACTTCCAGCGGCAAAGAGATTACCGCCGAAACCGGGATTGCCATAGACCCCGTCGGGATCGGAATTCACCTGCTCGACGGAAACGGTGTTCCAATCTGCATCCATTTCCTCAGCCACGATCATCGGCAGCGATGTGTTGACGCCCTGGCCCATTTCGGCGGCGCCGAACATAATTGTCATTTGGTCGTCGGGCGTAATGGTGACCCAGGCGTTGATGCGGCCGCTGGCTGCTTCCTGTGCCTCTGTCGACCGGGAAAATACCGCCACACCTCCTGCGCTCAGAAACGCGAAGGAGAGAGCGCCGGTTGCCTTGAGAAAGCCGCGGCGGGTGGCCGTGATAGTTTGTGTGGTCATGGATCAACCCTCCTGTGCGGCGCGTTCAATGGCACGGATAATGCGGGGGTAAGTTCCGCAGCGGCAGAGATTTGCAGACATTTCGTCGATAATCTCCTGTCGGCTGGGCTGCGGCGTGCGCGCCAGAAGCGCCGCTGCACGCATAATCTGGCCGGATTGACAATAACCGCATTGCGGCACCTGTTCGGCGATCCATGCTCGTTGAACCGCATGATCGCCCTCTGGCGAGAGCCCCTCAATCGTGATGATTGTACTTCCTTCCAGATCGCCGATCCGTGTCTGGCAGGAGAAAGTAGCTTCGCCGTCAATGTGGACGGTGCAGGCGCCGCACATTCCGGCGCCGCATCCATAGCGCGTACCAGTCAGTTGCAGTTCGTCCCGAAGCGCCCAGAGAAGTGTCGTATCGGGGCTGGCGTCGACCTCGACCGTACGGCCGTTTACATTGAGAATGACCATGTTGGCTCCCTCTTTCGCATGTGGGTCAGTTTCTGGACGCTCTCAGGCGCCGTCGAGAAATTCGATGATGGCCTCACGTTGTTCGGGATAGGTGACACGGATGCGCATGCTCGTGCCCGGAACCACTTCGTTCGGATCGGACAGAAACCGGTCAAGCGTGTCGGCGTCCCAGGTCAGACCGGAGTCCTGAAGGGCCCGCGAGTAACGTGTATCTTTCAGGCTGCCGGCTTTGCGCCCAATGACACCTGCCAGAGAAGGGCCGGCGCTTCTAACGTCCGTTTCGAGGCTATGACAGGACGCGCATCTCTGGCGAAACAGCCGCTCTCCGTCTGTCTGCTGCGCGCTGGCTGACTGCGGCAAAGCCAAGGTTAAAAGCGCGATCGCACGTGTCACCTCAGCCATTTTTGCAGAGCGTAGATATCTGTTGAGACGGAACGCCATCATGGGAAGCCTCCGTTTGCCCGCAGGATCTGACCGTTTACCCACCCGCCATCCGGGCCTGCGAGGAAGGACGCCGCTCCGGCGATGTCTTCCGCTGTGCCCAGTTGTTCAAGCGGCAGCATGGCAGTGAGCCTGTTGATCTTCTCCTGACTCTTGCCATGGACGAAGAGTGCAGTGGCAACCGGGCCCGGTGCGACGGCGTTCACGGTAATGCTGCGTCCGCGTAGCTCGTTGGCGAAGACGCGAACCAGACCCTCGACATCCAACTTTGAAGCGATATCGGCGAGTGAAGTTCTGTGTTCTGGCATCCCAGTTGTCCTTTCGTTGCGAAGGGCCCTTCGATCGTGGACAAAACTGGGGACTGGAAATTGGAAAGAAAAGTGCTAAAGATCTAATCACACTGAGTAGAAGCGCTAATCAATTTACCATATGCGTCACGTCGATCTCGAATCTTTTCTTGCCGTCGCCCGGGCTGGAAGCTTCCGCATGGCCGCGAAAGAGCGCGGCGTGACGGGATCCGCCTTGAGCCAATCGGTCCGAGCGCTGGAAGACGAGCTTCAAGTGCGCCTGTTCAACAGAACCACGCGCAGCGTGGTGTTGACCGAAGCCGGCTCTTTGCTTGCGAACCGACTTGCACCCGCCTTGGCAGATATCCGCGCAGGTCTTGACGAAGTGCGCTCGCTGAGCGGTCAACCCACGGGTCGGGTGCGCGTAAATGCACCCGCGCCCGTGCTCGATTGGCTGATTGCCCCGCATCTCGCTCGGTTTCTCAGAACCTATCCGGGTATCTCCCTCGAGATCATTTCGGATGCAAGCAACGTGGACATTGTCGCCGAAGGCTATGATGTCGGCGTTAGGCTCGGATTGGAAATGGCACAGGACATGATTGCGATACCGCTGGGACCGGAGCAAAATTATGCAGTCGTGGCGTCTCCCGAACTGGTCGACCGTGCCGGTATCCCTGAAACGCCTGAGGACCTTACGAGATTTGATTGCATCCGACACCGCTTTCCCAGCGGTACGATCTTTCCCTGGCGGTTCCGCAAGGACGGGAAAGACATCTCGATCATCCCCGAAGGCCGCCTCACCGTTAACGACGCGCGTCATGCCGTGACTGCAGCACTTGGTGGGATCGGTCTGGCGCGCGTTGCTTTGCCATACACAGAAAGGCACCTTTCGGACGGTCTGCTCGTCAGAGTCTTGGCTGATTTCTCTCCACAACTGCCCGCGTGGCATCTGTACTATCCGAGCCGCAAGCACATGCCGCCGGCGTTGAGGGTCTTTCTGGATTTCTTTGTGCAGGCAGCCCGTCCGATGCGGCTATGATGGCTGGTGAGAGCAGCCTAATCTCTTTGAGAGGTAACTTCTGGCTTTGCGCTTCACCAAGGTGTTTCGCCGTCCGGTTCTACAAAGCGTCCCGAAACGGCATCCTCACCCAGCAGCGCATAGGTAACCGGCAGCCTTGCGCCTTCTTCAGGCGTCATGAAGCCGTTATTTCCTGTGAGGTCTGTTTTCACATATCCTGGGCAGACTGAATTCACAATGATCGGTGTGTCCTTCAGTTCGGCGGCCAATTGCACGGTCAACATGTTCAGTGCCGCCTTGGACGCATTGTATCCGATCAGCCGTGACGAATAGTAGGGCGAGGAGGGGTCGCCGTTGATCGCGAGCGATCCGAGCGTGGTCGCAAGGTTGACGACACGGGCAGCCTGCGATTGGCGCAGCAGCGGGATCATCGCCTGTGTGACTGCCAAAGTCCCGATGAAGTTCGTCTCCATGATCCGGCGCGTTGCTTCCGTGGCGGCAGTGGTCGGCGGACCGTCTGCGACATCGACGATACCAGCATTGTTGACCAGAATGTCCAACCGGCCATACGTGACCGCGATGAGTTCGGCAGCATCGGCAATGGTCGCTTCGTCTTTTAGATCGAGCTTGATGCTTTCAACGGACAGACCGGCCGATGACAGGTCTGCCGCAGCCTTTTTGCCGCGTTCCGGGTTACGGGCGCCGATCAGGACCGTCACACCGGCTTCTGCAAGTTGTCGGGCGATTTCAAATCCGATGCCTTTGTTGGCTCCTGTAACCAGGGCAATGCGAGTGTTCGCCATTACGATTCCTTTCGAAGCTTGGCTTAAAGCTGTCGACAATATATGAAGGATTCTTCGCTTTGAGGATTCGCATATGACCGCGACGCCACCCAACCACCTAAGCCCCCGAAAAAGGCCGCGTCAGGCACGCGCGACCGTGACCCTGGACGCAATATTCGAGGCGACTGTTCAGGTTTTGCTGTCCGAAGGACTCCACCGGCTGACCACAACGCGCGTCGCGGAGCGTGCCGGTGTTTCCGTTGGCACGATGTACCAGTATTTCCCTCACAAGCAGTCGCTGCTTTATGCCCTGAACGAGCGCTATCTGGATATCGTGGCGGAAAAGGTCGAACGCGCATGCCGAGCCAAACACGGAGCGACGACACCGGAGATGGTCAAAGCACTCATTGACGCGTACTGGCAGGCGAAAACCGAGCGGAGCGATGTCACTCGCGCTCTCTATCGCTCGGCGGTTGAGCTTGACAACGAAGCACTGGTGGAAGCTTTCGCACAACGTATGGACGCTGCTACTATCACCATGTTCAGCAGCGCGTCCGATGCGACCTACGTTGATCTCACCCTCATCAACACAACCCTCCTGACTGTCATCTTCGGAACAGTGCGGAACGTCTTTGAGCGCAACCTGCCTGTGACGTTGCAAGAGGATATTCGCAACCACTTGGCGACGATGTGCCAATCATATCTAAAGGCAGCCGAAGGACCGGTTTCAAGGCACCCCGCCGCATCGGCTGTTGGTCGGGCCGGCTGAGGGCCGGTTCGTATGTTATTACCGGTTACCGAGCCGGGCAGCGAACGCAGTGATTGCATCTATGGTTGCTGCGGGGCGTTCTTCAGGCAGCCAATGACCTGCTCCTGCTATCTCCAGTGTCGTGACATTGGTTGCACTTTGCGCGGCAAAGGAATCTGCCATCACAGGCAACGCGGCCGCTGTCGAAAATTCCGCTCCCACTACAAGCATAGGCACATCGAACCGGTCATCGCGCGATCGGAAGAATGCCGCATCCTCCTCGAACGCCCGGTAGAGTTCAAATCCCGCACGAAGGCGTTCCAGCGTGCCGTAAGCCTCGGAATACAGGGCAATATCGCCTTCGGAAATCGATTTCGGATTAGCGGCTGTGCTGTCAATAAAGTACCGGAAATACTCAGCTTGGAGTCCCATCACCAGTTCTTCGGTCAGTCCGATCTGGTTATGGAAGTCGAAGTGCCAGGCGTGGGGACTCTTTGCGACTGTGTCCCAGGGCGCCAGGCCCGGGACGGGAACGTCCAGAATGATGAGACCTGCCAACTCATCCGGGAAAAGCCGGGCGTATGCATAGGCGATCATCCCTCCAATGTCGTGCCCGACGATCAACGGGTCTTCGAGTCCGAGGGCATCGATAAACGTATCGAGGTCGTGTGCAAGTGCTTCCTTGCGCCAGTCTTGATCGGGTGCGTTGGAACCGCCGATGCCGCTCAAATCAGGGGCATAAACAATGAATTGCCCGGAAAGGCCCGGGATGATCTCGCTGAATTCGTCGGCGCTCTGGGGCCAACCGTACAAAAGCACAATCGGCCGACCTTCCATGCCGGCGGACAGATAACGAAAGGTCTGGTCGCCGACGGAAAGAGTCCCATCCTCGATCGTCGTGTTTGCGGCGAAGGAGGGGACAGAGAGTACCAGCGATACAATTACCACAAGGGTCAACTGTGTGGTCTTCAAAAACGCCATGACTGCTTCCTTTCGTGTGAATGGGAAATCAGAGCCGCTCAATCGCGACGATTGCATCGGTCACCATTGCGCGTTGGCCAGCGGGTTCCGAGCCCATACGTTCGATCTCGCCGACGAAGATATTCCGCCAGTTCTCTGAGGCGAGCCGAAGCGCTGACAGTTCCTCCTGTGCAGTTGGAAAGGCCATGTCGGGTGCTCCAATC
>MDSZ01111912.1_pt1 | contig 16474 bp, 10 predicted proteins | sample 811201 | NCBI WGS metagenome assembly MDSZ01 (sample SAMN05326647, study PRJNA326480) | marine metagenome | isolation source: seawater | place: Indian Ocean: North | collected 2010
ATCACTTGCAATTCAAGGTTCCCCCTCACCTTAGAAGAGCAGACTATGTGATAGGCACTCGTTTTTTACTATGAGGGGAAATTATGAGTAAAATTAAAAATCTCGTTGCAAAAGAGACCACTACCTGGGTAGACTTCCCAGACATTGATGGTTTTTCCGTCAATATTCGGTTTCTAAATCGAGAAGATCTTATGAAAGTTCGCAACGCTTCTCTTACCTATAAATTTAACAAACGCACTCGTCAGCGTGAAGAAGAAATTGATAATGATCGATTTCTTGAGAATTATGCTGAAAAAGCAATTGTAGGTTGGAAAGGACTTAAAGTCAAGCACCTTCCTGTTCTTCTTCCTGTTGATATTTCTGCAATGGACGCCACAGATGAAATCGAATATACTGAAGAAGAAGCTGTAGAGCTGCTTAAATCATCTTCGATTTTTGATCAGTTCATCACAGATGCAATGAACGATTTTGAACAGTTTTCAAAGAAAAAAGCTGAAGAAAACGCAAAAAACTAACTGACTACCTTCGCAACTCTTTATTTGCTGGAGGTATGACACAAGATCAATATATTGTCATGTGTGAACAGATGGGTTGGGAAATTGACGAAAGTCAAATGCCTAAAGAACCATCAGCTTTAGCTTATGAAGTCCAACAAGCACTTCTTCTCTTAAATGTTTTACCAGATAAGTGGGAAGGAATGAGTGGCACCTGGTTAGGTAAAGACTATGCTGGTCTTGACGCTATACTTAACATTTATGACATAGATAATCCTAGAGATGTTTTTGAACTACTTCAAGTAGCCGAAAAAGAATTAGGAGACTACTATGCACATAAACAAAAAGAGAAAGAGTCGCTAGGAAAAGCGAGAAGAGGTAGAAATTAATTGGCTACTAAAATATCGACAGCAAAACTTAAAGTATCCGCAGAGGGTACTAAAGGTGTCGCTCAACAACTTGATCAAGTAGGAAAAGCTACCGAGCGAGTTGGTCGTGCTCAGACTCGTTTAGGTCAGGCATCTGCTTCTGCAGGACGCCAGTTTTCAGCACAAGCATCAGGACTCGGTGGATTAGTTGCAGCTTATGCCGGTGCAGCTGCCACCGTTTTTGCTTTACAAGCAGCGTTTGATGCTCTTAATAGAGCTGCTCGCGCAGAAACTATTATTCAAGGCACAAAAGCTCTTGCTGTTGAAATTGGACAATCTGGTCCTCGAATTTTAAAAGAAATTAAATCAATCACTCAAGGTCAGATTGAACTATCCGAAGCTGCACAAAATATTAACATTGCTCTTTCTGCTGGCTTTAATACTGAGCAAATCTCTCGACTCACTAAAGTTTCGCTTGGAGCTTCTCGTGCATTAGGTCGTAATCTTACAGACGCCCTTCAACGTGTTGTACGTGGTGCTGCTAAGCTTGAACCAGAACTTTTAGACGAACTTGGTATTTTTACTAGAATTGATCCGGCTGTTAATAAATATGCACAGCGTTTAGGAGTAGCCGCTTCTCAATTAACCGACTTTGAACGTCGTCAGGCTTTTGTTAATGCTGTTATCACTGAAGGTGAGCGTAAATTTAGCTCAATTGATGTATCCTCTAAATCCACTCAAAAATCTCTAGAACAACTTCAAACACAAATTCAAGAGCTAGGTCTTGAGTTTGGGCAACTCATAGCTAATTTCTTATTACCACTAGTAGACTTTTTTAAGAACAATGCTGGTAATACGCTTCTTCTCTTTGGCGGTATTCTTGGTTTGGTGTTTGGTAAAGCCCTTGAAATTATTGGTAATTTCTCTAAAGTTTCTATTAACAATGTGTCAGACTTTGCTAATAATCTTGCTAGTTCTGCTGCAAAATCTAAAGGAGCCACTGATATTATAATCAAGGGCCAAAAAGATTTAGCAGCTGTTGTAGCTAAAAACAAGCGTGGATTAGGTGGGGACGCTGCATTTACTAAAGGTTTAACTAGAGATTTATCTTCTGCAGCTGCTGAGGCTCGTCGTCGTTTTTTAAGTGGCGAAGATGTTGATTCTAGACAGCGTGCAAAAGACGTAGAGACTCTTACAAAAGCACAAAAAGGGCTTACAGCCGCTGGACGACAACAGTCTGCAGCTTTTTCTGATGCAAGAAAGATTATAGACACTTATGGTGACGCACAGAAAAAAGCTGGTCTCAGAGCTACAGCTTTAACTAAGCTCTCTGTAGGCTTACAAACTGCGATTAGGGGCGTGGCTGCAGCTGCTGCTTTTGCTGGAACAGCTCTCAATGTTCTTTTCTTAGGTTTTGGCGCGGCTCAGTTAATTGGTTCTCTTTTTGATGTAGACCTTATTAGTAAAATAAAAGAGATATTTATAGACACCTCTCAAGCAGCAAAAGACTTAAACACTGGTTTAGTAGGATTAACAACTGCTGCTGTTGGTGGCGGAGCTGCACTAACTAACATAATTAGAGAAATTAAAGACGATCCTAAAGTTATCGAAAATCTAGATGAGGATATAACAGATCTTTTTAGAACAATTGAAAAAAATAGAACAAGAAGACCGGGTAAGGGTCAGGGCAAACGATTCAGGGATGATGTAGGATTTGAACAGTCTGCTTTAGAATCCATTAAAAAACTTGAAAAAGAAATTAACAAATTGAAAGATAAAGGCGAACTTAAAAATGCTAAGGCCATTGAAGATAAGCGGGTTGAGCTTGAAATCACACAAGCACTTTTAGCAGCTGAACGACAATTTGGACTTGAAAATAGAAGACTAGTAGGACAACTAGCAAGAGCTACTGGATTAAATCTTGATAAGGTTCCACAAACTTTTCAAGAGGCCGCTTTAGGTGTTTCAAAAACTAATGATGAGTTAAGGATAGCAGGGATCTTAATCCCAAAAATTGCTGGAGAGTTTAGTCTATCAAATCTGACTGAGGATCAGAGAGAGGCTGTTGAGGCAAACACTCTTTTCAATGCTGTGTTAGCAGAAACAAATAAGGCATTTGAAGCTGGAGCTTTAAATTCTGATAAACTATCTGCAAAAATTTCAGGACTAGGAGCCCAGTTTATTACGGCAAAAGAAAAAGGCAAGCTTACAGCTGATGAGATAGCAAGGTTTAATGAAGAACTCACGAGGCTTCGAAATAATCAGGTTGAACTAAAAGCCTTAGAGACTATAACAACGGGTATTGCGAAAGCTTTTGGTTCTGCCTTTACAGCACTAGATACAGCACCTTTCAAAGGTTTAGTTGATTTGTCTGGTAACTTGGCTGATAACTCTCTTCGAGCTAAAGAAAATCAAGCGTTATTATTAAAATCTATAGTTGAGACAAACAAAGAGGCTGCTGAATTAGTCAAAAATGCAGCAGAGGGGCAGGAGATTGATCCTTTAACTCAAGAGAGAGCACAAAACTTTAATTTGGCAATCAAAGCTGCTGCTGGTTCTATTGTTGAATATTACCAAACTGCTCTTAAAGTGATTGAGGCTGAAAAGATAAAATCAGCACAGCTTGATAAACAAACTAAAGCACTTGAAGACCAACTAAAAATACAAAAACTTCAGAGAGATAACGCCTTAGCTATCGAGACTGAAAAACAAAATAGAGATGTTGTAAAGAATATTTTTGACGTAAAGGAAAAAACTTTAGAACTTGATCGATTAAGGTTTGATCTTTCACAAAAAGAAATTGCTGCCGAGCAGAAAATAGCCGCTCAGTTAGCTAAAAACGCTGCTACCCGTTTGAGGGTTGATTCAATTAATCGCCAAACTGGGGTAAATGCTGACGAAGCTGCGCGCACTCTTAACCAGGGTATACTAGAAAATCAATTAGCAATTCTTGAGGAGCGCAGCTTTAAGAATGAAACCGCTATTAATGATAAAAAGCGTGAAATTATAGAACTAGAGCGTCAATATGCTAACGAGCGTTTTGCTGAACAAAAAACAATAATTGATGAAGAGTTAAGAGCTAACTTAGAACAATTAAGAATCCAAAAAGATTTAGAAACTTCTCGATTGGCGCAGCTTAATACACAAAAAACTGCCTTAGAAGGATTTAACGCAGAACAGTTACGTTTATTTGACCGTCAAACTAACTTAGAAGTACAAAAATTAAGAGATCAAAAAGCTCAATTAGAGCGCGAGAGGATAATCGCACAAGAGCGAGCTAGTGCTCAGATTACTGCAATTGATGCAGATGAGAAGATTTTTGAGCAACAGTCTCAACAAACTATAGCTCAACTAGAAGGTTTTAAAAACTTTGCTGACACAGTTAATACTTTTGTTTCTGCCACTGGTCCTGACTCACCTTTTGTTAAAGCTATCGCTGAAATCTTGAATGTAGCCCAAAAGGATGCAGGCACAGAATTAACTGATAATCTCAAGAAAATACCACAAGTAACTACAAAAGCACTTACAGATGCTATTGCACTTACTCAAGGTAATATCGATAAGCAAGGGGGAATCTTCGGCTTGAGAAGAGACTCCGTTAATCAACAAGCTTCTGGAAATGCCGTACTTAACATTCTTAAACAGGTTGGAATTGATAAGCAAATAGACGGTTTAAAAGAAGTTAGGGCTTTAGAACGCGATATTTTAGCTACAACTCTCGCTGGTAAAGTTAGTGAACTTGACGCGGAAATAAGACTACAACAAGCAAAGCTTGACGGAATCCCTCTCCAAGAATTAGAACTTCGCGCACAAGCTACCCAAAAAATAGAGCAATTAGAACAACAACGCACCCAAACCTTAGAGGAATTAAATCGGCGTGTCGATACTTTAGCTCGGTCTGAAGATCGTCTTGCCATAGCCTTAGACCAATCTCAAGTCATTATTGAAAGCCAGCTAACTGGTGCATTCATGAAACTCAATGATGCTCTTATAGACGGCTCAATCACTATGGATATGGTGGGGCAAACCTTCAAAGACATGGTTGGCAACATGCTTCGTGAAATTCAAGCAGCTGTATTTAGGCAAACAATTGTAGAGCCTATAGCTGGTGCTATATCAGGCAGTGTTGGCACGCTTTTCACAGGCGCGCAAGGCGGACGAGTTCATATGGCAGGTGGCGGACTGAAGCGCGATAGAGTGCCTGCACTGTTAGAACCAGGTGAATTCGTTATGCGTAAAGAAGCAGTGAAAGAAGCTGGTTTAGGAACAATGATGCGTATGAACGCAGCTCCTCAGCAGTTGTCAAGTGGTAGTTCAGTAAGACGAACAACAACTATTTCTGGAAGACCCTCAGAGCTATCAGTTGAAGACCTAAACACAATGGCAAACTCGATATCGCCTTTAGCGCGAAAAAAAGCGAATGAGGAGTTAGCGAGACGAGGCCTAGCCCCGACAACACCCCTAACTGCAAGCGGTCGGTCATTCGCCATTTCTACAAGCCCGTTTTCTGATCCTATTTCTACAGGTCCTAAGATGAATATCGACCCAGGTTTAGCGTCTGCGGCAGCGTCTGCTGTTCAGCTTAACCTTGCTGGGCAGCGTGCTAGTAATATGTTTAAAAATACCCCTACCTCTTCAGCTGGCACTCCTAAAATTTCTCCTAGCACTCAAGCACTCGCAGCTAGTTTAGTCGGGGTAGAGGGAATGAGTCCAGGCGAAGCTCTGACTGTAGCGTTGGGAGCACAAAGTTCTAAAGCAGGGTTTAATGCGAGAGGCCCCTTAGATGATGTGCTTGGAGCTAAGGGTGTTCAACTTGATTTAGGCGCCCTTCCATTGATAGGAGCTGGCGTCAATCTTGCGAGAATGATCACAGGTAATCAAGATCTTGGCCGTATTCAGGCAGTGCCAAAAGTAAGACCTACAGCTTCTCAAGGCAGAGCGCGCCTTGAAGTATTTAATCGTACTGGTCAAATGGCTACTGGTAATAAATTAGGTTTTCAAGCAGGAGATGTAACACCATCAGGCAACTTTATGAGAGCTGGGCCAGAAGGTGTTGTTTCAAACATAGATCCTTTTGCACTCGATAAGCTTGGATTTACAGGTGGTGTAGCCGCAACAATGGGCGGATCAAAAGGCTTTAGAAGGTCAGGCACTGGAGTGGAGTTTGGTTCAGTAGGTGATTTTGTTAGCGCTATCACAACTCCAGGTCGTCAATCAGCTTTAACTGTTGAAGAGTATAATGCGGCAAGTCCATCCTTTAGACAAGAGTATGCTCCTGGTTTAGGTGGTGCGCGTGCACTATCTTTCAGCCAAAGTGCACAGTTAAGTGCCTTTGGAGGTTATTCAAATACCGTAGGAGGCGGGTATACTATTCCTACTATAGGCGGGGTTACTAGATTCAGTGGTACTATTAAATCTCCAAGTAGAGTTGGTGGAGATTTTGTAAGCGGTCTTGCAGCAGGGTTTTCACGTGACTCTGACGGTGGTGGTGGAGGATTTGTAGCCGGAGGAAGTATGGGCGGTGTTTCCGCTGCTGGAGCGGGTGCTTTTAGTGCTATGGAGAGAGACGACTTCCAAGGATTTATGGAAGAAGCGTCGGGTGGTTTGGTTCGTAGAATGGCTGCAGGTGGTGCCGTCAGAACTCGTGATCGTGTTCCTGCACTCTTAGAACCTGGTGAGTTTGTGATTCGTCGTCCTATGGCAAAAGCAATTGGCGGTCCAGCTCTTAATCAGATGAATGCTACAGGAAATACCTTGACACCTCCTAATATTCAAGTTAATCTTAATAACCAAGGAGTGCCTAAGAACGCTCAATCTAAACCTGCAAGAATTGAAGGCGATAAAATCATTATTGACATGATTACTCGAGATCTTCGTAACAATGGACCGATTAAAAAATCATTAAGGAAATAAAATGGCAACCTATCCATCAGATGCAACAGCTCCAATAACCGCTTTTCCTATTACTAGTACGGTTAAGTATACTTCTACTGCCACAGAAACTGATTTTAATTTACCTACCACTGTTGCGCATGCGGGAGAGGTTGCAGCATTCATTGATGGAATACTTCAACAAACATCAACCTATTCCATATCTAATTCTGGCGCTACTGTAACCTTTACTACTCCTCCGAGTGCTTCAAACTTAACTTTACAAACTGTTTCGATACCTCCAGTGTTAAAACAACTGAGATCTTCCTATTCATCACTGGTTTCAGAGTTTTCTAACACGTCAGCAACAGTAATCAACGGTAATTCTTACCTCTTAAATGGATTTCAAACAGCCTTCGCTATCCCAGCTGCTGCAAATGCTGTATCGTCTGATGACGTAAGTGTTTACTTATCAGGGGTATTCCAAAATAGCGATGCCTATACGTATCCTTCTACCACTTTAGGGGTAAATGGTATAGATATTGCAGATAACACAGCTACCAAGCTTTTGACAAACTTTACATCTGCATTAACTGACTCTTCAGACTCAAGCCATACAGTTGAATTTGTAGGCGGATCAGCCTCCTATGCTACGTATGGTGATGATAAGTTCTTAACTTTTGATGGAAGTAATGACTATTTGTCTATTCCATCTAATGACGACTTTAATTTTAATGATCGTTCTTTTACTCTGGATATGTGGGTTCGTCCAGACACTGGCACTTCTATGACATCTAACCAGACATTGTTTGCACGTCATGGTGACGCTACAAATAACTATAATTTACGTCTAGTAGGTGCTAACTCGAATGTTGGCTTTGTAATTAATCGTTCTGGCGACGTTACAGAAATTTATGGAGGAAATGCAAATGGTGGGTCTAATTATCACGTTGCTGTTTCGTATGATTCATCAACTAATAATCTCCGACTTTTTGTAAATAATGTTAAAGTTGCCCATACAGCTTATACTGCCGTTACTGCAACTAGTGGTAACGTATCTATTGGTGCTAATTCAAATACAACAACCACTGGTGAGTTCTTTAACGGGGGTATTTCGTTTACAAGGTTAGCGCATGTTGCAAGATATAGAGGAGCATCTCTACAGCCTGTAACTAATACACATCCAGACGTAATTAACGTACAGTCTGGAGCGCCATTATCATCCGACGTAGTTGCTGATACCCTTTCAATCAGAGTTGTAACTGCTGCTGTTCAAACACAAGACCGATTTACATCAATGACTGATAGACGTCCTGATAAAGGTATATCTTCTTCACGTACTTTTGATGTAAACACTTTTGCTTCACAGGCTGGATACGAAAAACGCCGACTCCGTTCTAGAAGATCTAAAAGAGATTATAATTTAACTTATACTGCTATAACTGGAGTTGAAAAAACAGCCATTGAGAATTTTTATACTGCAAGAAGCGGTGAATTTGAATCTTTCAGTTTTGACTTGTCACACATAAATGAAACTGGTACAATAACTACAAGATTTAACGGTCCTCTCTCCATTGAGCAGACTTATTCAACAGGCGCTCTCTTAACAGAAAATTTTTATACTGTTTCGTTTAGCCTACAAGAGGTTTTTGACTAATGAGCGCCCGCTCTTATGACGTAATTTTAAGTGTAAGTAGTGTTTCAGGATTTTCTCTGAATAACACCCTGATTGGTAATACAACTGGCACTGTTGGCACCATAGCCAATGTTAATACCACCACTAATGAATTAAAAGTTAAGCTTAACAATCTACAACAAGAATATCTATCAACAGAATTCATACACTCAAACTCTGCCACTATAGCTGTAGGTTCAGGAGGAGATGGACTTCTAACTACCTCAAATTTTACATCAAACACTTTCTCTGCTAACTCTACAACTGCAATTACACAGATAAGTTCAATTGCTCCTAGTGCTTTTAAAGCCGAAAAAAATGCTTTCACACAAAACCCTATTGTCAGATTATACACAATTTATTATCCAGGAGAGTGGTATCCTGCTAATGAATCTGGAAACCCTACTGGAGCAGGAGCTGGTAGGGCGTGGCCTAATGAATTTCCGATAAGGTTTGCTGAAGTTGTTGGTGATTTAACCTCTGACCTATTTTATAACGTTACTTATGGTGGAACTTCTTATATTCCTTTTCCTGTAAATGCCTCTAAGTTAGTTCAAGGCTCTGAAGGTTCTGTTGATGAAATCACTTTAGATATTTTTAATGTGGACAGTATAATTACTAGATTAACAGAAGATCCTTTCCTTGCAGGTAATAATTCTTCTAACTCTGTCATAGCAACAGTTAACGGAGAGTTAGTAAATGGAATAGACCCAAGAACTGTGCCAGGCACCACTAGTAACCCAGATGGGTTAAACTATGATGCCGACATACAAAACCTCTATGGGAAGGCTAATGCATCATTTGACAAAACACAAACCGAAAGCGTGGGCGGTACTTGGGTTGAGCAAAAACAAGATACACGTGATTTACTTGGCGGCGTTGTAGAGATAAAAACTACCTTTGCTAATTTTTTAGATTTTTGGCCTGAGTATAGCAGTGTCCAATCTATAAGCGCTAACGTAGTTGAGGTTTACAGCACATTACCTTATAGGGTTGGTGATAACGTGAGAGTAAAATCAGGAAGTGTAGAGGGGACTATTCAAGCAATCGAAAGAAACACCTTTTTATATTTATCTAACGCTCTTGAAGCTAACGTGGCTATAGGCGAGCCTTTATATATTGTTAATTCTTTAGCTGATTCTGAGTCTTATATTGAAGATAAATTTAAAATAGATCAACTTGAAAAATTAAGTGATGATCTAGCTACTTTTAATTTAATTTCATGGTTACAGTACTTTAAGTTAGTCACTCCTAAACGAAAATTTTATAAAAATACGTGCCAATGGACTTACAAAGGACCAGAGTGTCAATATCCTGGTCCTGGAGGTGTTCAAATACCCGGAGCCGCAACTGGCACTGTCTCTAATACAAACCCTATTGCAGCAAATAATGAAATTGCAGCTTCTGCTGATGGAGATGTTTGTTCTAAATCTCTTCAAGCATGTACCCTTCGTAATAACCAACTTCACTTTGGAGGATTCCCTGGTACAGGACGAACGATCCCTAAACAATAAGTCAATTTGTATCTTACCTTGGATTCATCAATATGGTGATTTATCTGGTAGATATGGTCTCTGTTGCTTTACTTTAAATCATAAAAATAATTTATTTGGAGAAGGGCTTTCACCTTTGGAGGCTTTTAATTCTAAACACATGAAAAACGCTCGATTAGCAATGCTATCAGGTAAGCGAATTAGAGACTGTAAAGTTTGTTACGAGTGGGAAGATCAAGGAATTGAAAGTCACAGAATAAGAATGAACAATAAGTTTTCTCAATATAATAAATTATATGATAAAACAGATACTGATGGTTATTTAAACTCACCTCCCATTTACCTTGATATAAGGTTTGGGAATTTGTGCAACTTTAAATGCAGAATGTGCGGTTCCTATGCTTCCTCTTCGTGGGCTAAAGAAGATAAGTACTTTGGAAAATTAGACAATGATGCACCTAATCATTATGATCACTGGACAGATAATGAAAAATTTTGGAAGGATATAGATGAGATAAAAAAATACATAAGAGTTCTATATTTTGCTGGGGGAGAGCCTTTTGTTCAAGAGGGGCACTATAAGATGTTACAATTTTTAGTTGATAGTGATTGTAGCAAAAATATTGAACTCTCATATAATACAAATCTATCATATAACGGAGTTTTTAAGGGGTATGATATAGAAAAGCTTTGGTCCTGTTTTAAGGATGTTGATATATGGCCTAGCATCGAAGGTTTTGAGGAAAAAGCTGAATATGGAAGAAAAGGTCTAGACTTTGATTTATTTACAAAAAATGCAAAAAAGTATTCAAAATATATTAAAACCTTTTCACTTGTAAGTAGCGTTTATTCTATTTCTAGTAATTTAGAATTAATAAAATGGATCAAATCCTTAGACAAAACATTTAGCATAACTAACCTAGTCAACCCACAATATCAATCTACCACTATATTTAGTGACGAAGTAAAGAAGCGCATATTAAAAAAATACAAAAATGAGTCTTCGTTTTTATCTACACTAACTACTGATGAGATGCTAAATATAAAAAACTCATTAAAACACATGATGTCTTCTAATGACACTGCTCTAGCTAACGAATTTAAAGCACAGACAACAAAACATGACTTATATAGAAATGAGTCATTCGAAGCAACCTACTCTGAGTTAGCTGAATGGTACAAAAATATCTAAGCAAAAAACATCAATATGGAGAGTTTGATTGTATTGAGTTGATACGCTTATTTTATAAAAATGAGTTAGATATCGATTTTCCTTTACCTACTTACCCTAAATCAAGAGATTGGATGAAGCATTTTTCTACTGATAATGTGGATGGATGGGCTTCTACATGTGCTGTAAAAGTTAAATTGACAGAAGCTGAGAACTATGATGTAATAGCATTTAAGTCAACAAGATCAAATTTAATTATACATTTTGGGTTATTCCTAAAACCAACACAGATGCTGCATATTGAAGAAGGGGGAGTATCAGTTGTAGAAACTTTATCTGATTATTGGGTAAAGCGTATACACTCTCTATACCGCCATGAATCTATGGTACAATAAATATATTGATATCCCTTACAAATTATTTGGCACCGATACTAAAACAGGCATGGATTGTTTTACGCTACTTTGTCATGTCTTTGAGAATGAATTAGGTATAAAAATACCATACACCTCTAGCGACTTTTTAAAAATGGTTGATGATCAGTGGTTTACAAAAACTCATGAACAACATTTTTTAAACGGTTCAAAAAACGGAGACTGGATTGAGGTTGAAAAACTTGAACAATATGATCTTATATTAATGTGTCTTGGCGCTACTAACGTAGTAAATCACGTAGCAATGTATGTAGGTAATAATAAAATTTTGCAGATGATTGAAAATAGAGATAGTGCTATATATGACTATCACAAATATTTTCAACAGTATACAGTTAAGAAGGTAAGATGGAAAAATTTGAACAATTAAAAGAAAAAATGAATGGTCACGCTCTTAGGGATTATCCATTAGAGGCTGTTGGTATAATAACTAAAGACTTTGATTACATTCCTTGTAAAAACATAAGTGATATGCCGAAAGAAACTTTTTACCTTGATCCTGCCGCCCTTGTAAAACATGATGGCAATATTTGGGGTATTTTTCACTCACACCCTGGACAGGAGAATCCTATTCCTAGTGAAGAGGATAAAGTTGGAGCAGCATTTCAAGAGTATAAATTTTTAGTTGGATTTAACAATAAATTTTACATATACTGGTATAATGATAAATTAGATGCATTAATTTTTGATGATTTTGAGGAGCAACATTGCTTGTAGATATAAAGATACATTCAGCGTTTAAAGATCTTTTTCTGAATACTGAATTGAAAGCGGATATTAAGACTTACGCAGATATTCCTTTATATCTCGGATCGATGCACCCAAAATTTAGAAATTACGCCAATCAAATTTCTCAAGGTATGTGCGAGGAGGGATATGCGTTTTTAGATAAAAATCTTACAATTATCACAGAACAAGATTTATTTATTAAAAAAGCAAAAGCTGGTGATACTTTTTACATTGTCCCTGCTATTATCGGTGGGGGTGGTAAGAGAACAAGACAACTTCTTACTTTTGCTGCTGTAGCGGCGGGAGGATATTTTCTACTGTCGGGAGCCGCAGCAGGAGCAGCAGGTAGTGCAGCGGCTGCAGGAGGGACTGGTGGATTATTTGGAGGTGGCTTTGCGACTACTCTAGGTGTTAATATCGGCCTCGCTTTAGTAACATCTTTATTTACCAAACGAGAGAAAGTTAAAGAGGTTGATCAAAATATAAGACAAAATGATATGTTTGGGGGCTTGGTTAACACTATCAATAGTGGAACTCCGATACCTTTAATCTATGGTTTGCATCGAGTAGCAGGTCAATTAATAAGCGGGTATTTAGATACTGTTGATCATGGTAAAGACGATACTATAACTGTCCAATCGAGGTTTAGCACATGAGAAGGTACTTTACAGAGCATAATGATAAAAAAGTACCAGTCATTAGGGGCGCTTTTGGCGGCGGTGGTAGCGGAGGCAGCGGTGGTTACAAAGAGGAGCCTAATTCTCTATTTTCAACCGACATTTTATTTATCTTAACTGCCCTAGGTGAGGGCCCCGTTTATAGAGTGAATCCAAACGGACCTCAAGACATTGAGATTACAGAAAACTCCATTAATGACCTTTTAAATATTGACGGTGATGGAGGTGAAAATACTGACTTCTTTAAAACTCTATCAAGAACAGGAACTACTACACAATCTGTTTTGAGAAAGTTTGGACAACAAACAATTGTTCCACAACAGTTTGCTTCACCTGTAACCCTAAAAAAGGGTAATGTTGCTGGAATTCCTCAAACAAGAGTGCTTCTCCAAGAAACCAGTGCCAGAGCTTGGGATGAAATTAATGTCATCCTAATGGTTAATGTTCTTCAAAAACAAGATGATAAAGGTAATGTTCTACCACACTCAGTAACAGTAAAAATTACTTTTTTTGATAGCACAGGAGCTACTGAAATTGGTAGCAAGACAGAAACTATCAATGGTAAGACTACTACTCCTTATAAAAAGATCGTCAATTTTGATGTTCCTGAAGCAAGTAAGTCTGATAACGGCTATCGTTTTACAATTGAAAAAACTTCTGATGAATCCAATGACTCTAAAGTGCAATCACAGATTTCAGCTGTAGGCTGGTTTGAAGTAGAGAATACCCCACAAACTTTTCCTAGGACAGCTTTAGTAGGTTATGCTTTAAAAGCTATTAATGAGCACACTGGAGGAATTCCTCAACTTAGCTCCTTAGTTAAAGGTCTACTTGTCAAAGTCCCTTCAAATTACAACCAACCTATTCTAGAGGATGGTCAAATAGATTGGCGCCAGCTTGAATTACCTGAAGGGGGAACTTTTGGTTACACTACAAATGGGTATTTTCTACAATCTTCTGGCACTGGATCTGCCCAAACTAGATCAGATCCTCAAATATATATAGGTGCTTGGGATGGTACATTTGTTTATTCTTGGACACAAAACCCCGTATGGATTATTTACGATATCCTAACCAATACTACTTATGGATTAGGTATTCCTGAAGATAATATTGATAAGTATAAGTTTTTTCAAGTTGCTCAATTCTGTGATGCATGTGATTCAATAACAGGCAGGTTCCAGGGTGTTGTAGGTCAAGCAGATGGTTCATTTAGGTATAAGCCGCGTGGGAAGTTTACTTCCGTCAGAGAAACGTTAGTTGGAATACCCTCTGGAACCGCTGTTCAAGAAAGAAGATTTATTTGTGATACAATTATCTCTGATCAACAACCAACGATAGAGATATTAAATTCATTAGCCGCATCTTTTAGAGGCACTATTATACATTCTTTTGGTAAGATATCATTAGCTGTTGATATGCCAGATGAACTTCCTGTTTATTTATTTAACGAAACAAATATTAAACAAGGTTCTTTTCAAATAAGCGGAGGTAGAGAAAGTGATTTAGTTACAGGCGTAGATATTAGCTACATTGAACCGACTAATCACTACAAAAGAGAAGTAGCAAGAATAGATGGGCAAGAATCAAACGATGGTAGCGATAGAAGTACGATTGAGAATATAACCTCATTAGACTTAGCAGGCGTCACAAGAAGAAGCCAAGCTTTAAGATTTGGTCAGTATCAAATTGCTGCTTCAAAATATTTAAGAAGAATTGTGTCATTCACAACGTCTTCAGATGCTTTAAATTTATCTCCAGGAGATGTTGTCTCTATTTCACAAAATTTAACAGGTATAAACTATGGCTTTGGAGGTAAAGTCTTAGGTGATTCCTCTACTGACTCTAATAAATCTAATGTTCTTTTAGAGCATTTTACTAATCCATCACTATCTAGTTCAACCTTTACTTCAAACACTTTTCCATTAGCACTTAGGGTAATTAGTGTAAATGATGATAGAGTTGATCTGTATATTTTAAGTAATACAAATTTTGTGTTAACAGCAACTGACAACGTATCTACAGGAATTGATCAAGCAAATGTAACAGTAACAGGAAGATTCAACCCAATTACAAAATCGATTGATGCTTATACTACTTTTACCTCTAATAATGTTCCTAAAAAAGGTGACCTATGGAGTATAGGTGAGTGGGAAAATCCAGGTAATTTCTATACTAATAAGGCTGGTAAATTATTTACAATTTCAAATATTGAAAGAGAAACTGATGATGAAGAAGTAAATATTATTGCCAAAGAATATATCTCCAACGTCTATGTTGACTCTGATAGCTTTATTGATTACACTCCTACTGCTTATTTAGACATTGAAAGTGGTTTCTCAGCGCCACCTACTCCTGTATTTTCACTTCAGTCTTTGCCTAGAAGACGTTTAGATGGTTCAATTGTTTATGATATTAAGATTAATAACCAGACCGATAGATTAGGATATCAGCAATCGTTTACCACAGAATATTTTGTATCTACTCCTGAGGGCACTACCTTAATTAATAACTCTCAGCAAAGTGTTTTGAGTTTGACTGTAGATAATGCAGCTGTTTTGTCAGATGGGGTAACACCAGCGGTTTTGATCGGTAAAAATGGTTTCCAGAGTTTTGCTGGTGAAATTAAATTATTATGTAATTCTTTTACAACCGTAGACAACGGAGATGGAACAAGTAATGTCAGATTAACTCTTGAAGGATTAAATGTAGCCTTTGATGAAAACTTTTCTAAGCACGTGTTAGAGGTTAATGACACATCTTTCTTAGGATTAAAAGGAGATGATTTTGTAACTGTTCCTTTGAAGGAAAAAACTTCAATCAATAGTGAGAAGAATTTTGTAGGCTTTGCTACTGATTTAGTCGCTGTATCTTCGCAGGTAGTAACTTTTGATAAAACTGTTAGTACTTTAGATATCGAGAACACAGAGACTAATTCTGCGTTCTTGGTTGATTTATTACCTACAGCACCTTTTTTTGTAACAATTAATCAATTACTCGATGGACGTTTTTATAATAATAATTCTTTTTACGTTAATGGTTCTCAAAAAGAGATTCGATTCCAAAATACCATCACCGCAGCATCTGGTTCTACACAGACAATTGAGTTACCTGTAAGAGCAAGAGATAAAAACTTTATTAGATTTTTTGTAGATGGTGAAGTTAAATCAGCTGGACAATATACTCTTAATAAAAATAATACGCTTCGTGATAATATTGAATACACAGTTCAATCATCTGATTCTTCTTTTGTGGTAGAATTAGACCATTATTCAGTTCCTGCAATTGAGGTAGGTGATAATGTTCAAGTAGGTCCTGGCACTGTAATACCTGTTATTAATGTTAGTTATGATCCTGCTTCCGCTGCTTATAACGCAGCATTGACGACTAATTCAATATTTAGAATTCAATTTGAATCTGCACCAACGACTAATCTTAGCTCAGTAGCTTTAGTTAACATATCTCCAAATCCAGTGGGGGTACTTAATAACGTTTCTGCTAATACCTGTACATTAGATTACAATGAACTTACTTATCCTGGTAACTTTAGACTTGCCAATAA
>MDSZ01023928.1_pt1 | contig 16470 bp, 11 predicted proteins | sample 811201 | NCBI WGS metagenome assembly MDSZ01 (sample SAMN05326647, study PRJNA326480) | marine metagenome | isolation source: seawater | place: Indian Ocean: North | collected 2010
TAATTTATCTTACAAGTTTCTTTCTTAATTGATGTATCTTATCTCTTAAAGTCGCGGCTTTTTCAAAATTTAATTCTTTTGCTGCTTTTTTCATTTGTTCTTCCAATTTATCAATTATTTCTGGCAAAGATTCAATTGGAACACTAATGTCATTTTTATCCTGTAAATCATTAACAAAATTACTTGTAATATCAACTATATCTTTATCAGATCCATCTTGATTTAAACGTCTTGAAAGTTCTAGAAAAGATAATATAGAGTTAGTAGATTTTCTACCAGCTGGCATTGGATTAATGCCATGTTTTAAGTTATAGTCTTTCTGCATAGATCGCCTGCGATCAGTCTCTTCAATAGCCTTAGCCATTGAATCAGTAAGTTTATCTGCATAAAGCAAAGCAAAACCCTCTACATGACGTGCTGCTCTTCCAATTGTTTGAATTAACGACCTGGTAGCTCTAAGAAAACCTTCTTTATCAGCATCTAAAATAACAACTAATGAAACTTCAGGAAGGTCTAAACCTTCACGCAATAAATTGACACCAACCAATACATCATAAACTCCTGTTCTTAGATCTTGAATAATTTCTATCCTTTCAATAGAGTGAATTTCCGAATGAAGATAACAAACTTTAATAGAGTTTTCTGAAAGATAATCACTTAAGTCTTCTGCCATTCTTTTAGTTAAAGTTGTAATTAATACTCTTTGTCTTTTTTTTACTCTATGACCAATTTCATTCAATAAATCATCTACTTGACCCTTAGTAGGGCGCACTTCAACTAAAGGATCTAAGACACCTGTCGGCCTAATAACTTGCTCTACAATAGCTCCTTTACTTTTCTCTAATTCCCAATCACCAGGAGTTGCGCTAACGAAAACAGTTTGTTTAGCTTTTTCCCAAAATTCCTCAGACTTCAAAGGTCTATTATCGGCTGCGCTAGGGAGCCTAAAACCATGATCGATTAAAACCTTTTTCCTTGATTGATCGCCATTATACATAGCTCTTAATTGAGAGCAAGTAACATGGCTTTCATCAACAATTAATAACCAATTATCTGGAAAATAATCTATTAAGCATTCAGGGGGAGTCCCTTCTTTCCTTCCCGACAAATGACGGGCATAATTTTCAACACCATTACAATATCCAACCTCCCTTAACATCTCAAGATCATACTTTGTTCTTTGTTCTAATCTTTGCGCTTCTAAAAGTTTACCTTCTGAATTAAAGTAATTTAGTTGATTTTTTAATTCATTACTAATATCTCCTACAGCAGATAATAATCTTTCTTTAGGAGTAACAAAATGCTTGGCGGGGTAAATATTTATCGAAGAGATTGTATCCAATATCTCACCTGTAATAGGATCAACATATTTTATAGATTCTATTTCCTCACCAAATAATTCTATTCTTACAAGTCTATCGTCATATGCTGGACCAATTTCTAAAACATCCCCTTTTAAACGAAAATTTCCTCTTGAAATCGTAAGATCATTTCTTAAGTATTGATTACTAACTAATTCTCTTATATAAAATCTAAGGTTAATTTCTTTGCCAACTTCAAATCGAACAGATGCTTTTAAATACTCGCTAGGTATTCCTAAACCATAAATACAACTAATTGATGCTACAACTATAACATCTTCTCTTTCAAATAAAGAACGAGTAGCAGAATGCCTAAGCATATCAATTTCTTCGTTAATAGAAGAAGTTTTTGCTATATATGTATCACTTATAGGAACATATGCTTCAGGTTGATAATAATCATAATACGAAATAAAATATTCAACTGCATTATTAGGGAAAAACTCTCGCAATTCATTGCAAAGTTGAGCAGCAAGAGTTTTATTATGAGCCAAAACTAATGATGGGCGACCTGTTTGGGCTATAACATTTGCAATTGTGAAGGTTTTTCCAGTACCCGTAGCTCCTAATAAAGTTTGAAATCTCTTGCCAGAGTTGACACCGTGAACTAAATCAGAAATAGCACTAGGCTGATCTCCTTTAGGAGAATATGGAGATTTTAGTTGATATAAATTCATCGCAATATCAAAGATAAGTTATATATTTTCCTTTTATTAATTTCTAATTTTTTTAAAAGGTCTCATTTAATACTCGATCTGAAGCATCTATTGCAGTCCTAAGATTTTTAACCATCGCTATCATTTCTAACTCACTATCCAACCGATTAACCACCGAACCTACTCCTACTCCTGATGCTCCTGATGCAAATGCCATACCAACAGTCGCTTCTGACAAACCTGATGCACATATCAAAGGAACTTCAATTTGACATTCAGAAAAGCTCTTAAAAATAGTTTGCACAGCTGCTAGCGTTGGCGCAGCTTTTTCTATCAATCCAAGCACGCCAGGGTTCTTTGGAGTTGCTTTAACGCTTCCTTCTGTCTGAATAATATCTGCTCCTACATCAACTAAGTCTATTGCTAATTGGGCCTGTTGATCTAAAGGCAAAAGATGAGGAACAGTCACAGATAAAGGAATATCCTTGATAAGTTTTTTGGATTGAATCGCCAAATCAAGGACTTCTCTTGCATTAAAGAAACGACCTTTAGGATAAAAAGAATCAAAATTACCTATTTCGATCATAGATGCCCCCGCTCTTACAGCATCAACAAACAACTCTGGCTCCACAGAACTAACACATATCGGCAAACCTGAGGCTTTTATAGCTAATTGAACTAAATGAGGATCACATGCTACATCAATCAAATCAGCACCGCCAAGACCTGCGGCTTTAGCAATTCGAGTGACTGATTGCTGATCAAAATTATTTAACCCTGAAATAACCTTAAGCAATGAGCAACTGGCAATTTTTTGACTAAGTGTCAAAGGAAGGTTTCGAAAAGACATCAATGCAATTACATATATCCTGATTGTGACATCCTTCTTGCAAAAGAACTATCAAACCAAGCTCCCTGGCTGTCTGAAACTGAAATGTCACAATCCTCCAACAAAGAAACTCCTTGGAGTCAATGGCATAATCGCCTAAACAAATTTCTAATAACCAAAGAAAATTTACTTCCTAAAGAAGTGCCACTTCTGCTATCAGTCTCAGGTGGCCAAGATTCTATGGCTCTTTTGAAATTAATTCTAGACCTAAAAAGACTATACAAATGGGAATTACATGTCTGGCACGGTGACCATGGATGGCACTTAGAATCTAAAACTTTCAGTCAAGAATTAGAAAGTTGGTGCAAAAATCAAGGATTAAATTTTATATGCCAGCGTGCCAACAAAGATGAAGTCAAGAGTGAAGTAGAAGCACGTAATTGGCGCTATAACAATTTATCCAAAATAGCGAAAAGTTTATATAAGCAAAATAATGACTTCAATTGCAAGCATGTTTTAACTGGACATACAGCAAGTGATAAAGCAGAAACACTTGTTCTAAATTTAGCTCGTGGAGCTTACTTAGGTGGCTTAAGTAGTCTAAAAGAATCTAGACAATTAGAAAGAGATATTCATCTTATTAGGCCTTTAATAATTTTTAGTAGAGAAGAAACTGCTCAAATTTGTAATCACTTTAATTTACCAATATGGATAGACCCAAGTAATCAAAATCTAAAATTTAATAGAAATAAAATTAGACATGAAATAATTCCAAGATTGGAAGAGATGTACCCTGGAAGTAGTATGAGAATTGCAGCACTTTCAGAAAAGCTAGCCGAGGTAAAGAATAATCAAGATGACTTAATCAATTTTGGAATCAGAAAAATAAAGCATGGAGAAAAACTTTGTAGACAAGAACTCTTAAAGCTAAGTAAAGACAATCAAAGAAATATACTTGCTAAATGGTTAACACTTGAAGGAGTTCCTATGCTTTCTGCCGCACAATTAGAAGATCTGCGCAGTAATACGTGCAGAAAATTATCTTCTGGCTCTAGAAAACTTTCTAAAGGATGGAAAATTAAATGGAATAAAAATACTATACAAATAATTAATTCAATCAATCAATGATTAAGAAAATATTTTTATTAATTAGCTAGCTAACAGCAGATCGACGGCGTCTTGTTCGACCAGTTGGCAAGTCTAAAGATTGATCTTCTAAAGCTTTTTGCTTATTTAATTCTTGACTTTTCGAAGAAGTTGCTGGTGAAGGATGCTGATTATTATTAATTGTTTTTCCTTGTGAGTTGATTAATTGTTCAGCAGGTTTTTTGTTTTGTGTAGAAGAAAGTTCAATATCGGCACGACCTTTATATTTTGGTGTTCCTGATGGTGCAGGTTGAACTAAACAAAGTATAAGAGGTTCTACTTGAAACTCTCGCCTCATCCTTCTTGCAATACCAGTTTCTACTTCCCTTTGAAAACCAATCCAATCCACTTCAATTGATGAGCTGCTTGTTTGTCTTGAAAGTTGTTTCCATCTATTTTCTAAAACCCAAGTTATTTCTTTTTCAGTCCAAAGAGATATTTTGCGAGGTTCAGCAGTCGTAACAACTCCACGAAGATTAACTCTTGGTGGAGCCACCATAGCTGCATCAGTACTTACAGCAGCAAGAACAGTAATCACTCCATCTTCAGCTAATTGTTGACGTTCTTTTAAAACACGTGCATCAACAATTCCAGTTCTTGAGCCATCCAAAAGTTCTATTCCTGCTTTGACTGGATCCCCTTTTGAAATTGAATCTTCAGTTAACTGAACTACATCTCCATTCTCAAGAATCAAAATATTATCTTCCGGAACCCCCATCGTCTGAGCACTTTTACTATGACAAATCAACATTCTGTGCTCTCCATGCACAGGAACAAAGTACTTAGGTTTTGTTAAAGCTAACATCAATTTCTGATCCTCTTGAAAACCATGGCCTGATACATGAATTCCCTCTCCTTTTCCATAAACAACCTTTGCTCCCAACTTCATTAATCGATCAATTGTATTAACAACAGAAATTGTATTTCCAGGAATAGGGCTAGCTGAAAAGATAATTGTGTCGCTTGTTTTGACCTGTACATGTTGATGATCTCCTCTAGAAATTCTACTTAGAGCTGCCAACGGTTCCCCTTGACTACCTGTCATCAGTAAAAGTGTTTCTCTGTCTGGGAGATCTCTAATTTGTTTAATAGGCACAAATAAATCATCTGGTGCTTTCATATATCCAATTTCTCTTGCTTTTGCTATTACATTGAGCATTGATCTGCCTAATAAGCCCACCTTACGACCATGCTTTAAAGCAAGCTCTAATATCATTGCTACTCGATGAATAGAACTCGCAAAAGTTGTAATAATTACTCTCCCTTGCGCTTCTGCAACATGTCTTTCTAAAGAAGGGAAGACTGTTCGTTCAGAGGGGCACCACCCAGGAACCTCAGCATTAGTAGAATCACTAAATAAGCACAAAACTCCTTCTTTACCATGATGGGCTAAACGCTCAAGGTCAAAATGTTCTCCATCAACTGGAGTATGGTCAAATTTAAAGTCTCCTGTAAAAATTATTGTTCCAACTGGTGTCTTAATAGCTAATGAAAAACTATCAGCCATTGAATGTGTATTTCGTATAAATTCAATTGAAAAAGACTGACCTATTTTGACTTGATCTCTGGGCCCAACCGTTTGAATTGTTGTTCTATCTGCTACCCCTGCTTCTTCCATCTTGCCTTGCAGCATAGACATAGCCAAACGAGGACCATAAATAACTGGAATATTGAAATGTTTTAAATGATGTGAAATACCTCCAATATGATCCTCATGACCATGCGTAACAATCATTCCCCTTATTCGCTGTTGATTCTCACGCAAATAAGTTGTATCAGGCATAACTACATTTACGCCATGCATTCCATCACTAGGGAATGCAAGGCCTGCATCAACGAGCATTAAGTCATCACCATATTCAAAGACACAAGTATTTTTTCCAATTTCATGGAGTCCTCCAAGTGGAATAACTCTTAGTGTTGGCTGCTTTGTTTTTGTATTCTTTGAAGCGTTAGCTTGAGAAGAAGAAGCTGAAATGCTAGTAGTCATTTGAAAAGTATGGTGCAGATAAAGACTTTTTTAGGAAGACAAATCACTTATTAAAGCCAATAACAAAAGAAAGCTTTTTATTAAATTTGTCGCAATGAATTAATTATATCGACTAAGTCCTCTTTCATAACTTTATTTAGCGAAATCAATGGTTTGCGAGGACTACCCACCTCCCAGCCAATAATTTCAAGAGCAGCTTTTACGGGAATGGGATTAGTTGTTGCAAATAAAGCTTTAAAAAGAGGTTGTAATTGTTCATGATAACCAAGTGCATCAGTAAATTGCCCTTTATAAAAAGAGTCAATCATTATCTTCAAGCGCCTTCCAACAATATGGCTTGCGACACTAACTACCCCTACTGCGCCCACAGATAGCATTGGAAGCAGTAATGCATCATCTCCGCTATAGATAGCAAAGTCTGAACCACAGGCCATCCTTAGATCTGTAACTTCACTCACTGTCCCACTAGCTGCCTTAAAACTCACAATATTCTGGCAATCCATTAATTTTTTAACTGTAGCTGGATGCAAAGAGCAACCAGTTCTACCAGGAATGTTGTAAAGCATTAAAGGCAACTCAGGCGCAGAGTTGGCGACTGCACGAAAATGACTCTCTAGACCCTCTTGAGGTGGCTTGTTGTAATAAGGCACTACTACCAATGCACCGTCAGCCCCTACTTCAAAAGCTTTAACCGTAGCTTCAATAGCTTCATCGGTACTATTACTACCTGTCCCAGCCAATACTTTTACTTTATTTCCAACGACATTCTTAACAGTTTCAAGCAATTGATATTGTTCATCCCAGCTAAGAGTTGGCGATTCTCCAGTGGTGCCACAAACCACTATTCCATCAGATCCTTCATCTACTAAATATCTTGCAAGTCTTCCAGCTAAAGCAAGATCAACATTACCTTCCCTATCAAAAGGGGTCACCATTGCTGTTAATAAGCGACCGAAAGGAGTTGGTGATAAATGTGCTAAGGCAGTCATTAATTTGGAAGCAAAAGCTCTGCTATCTGAACCGCATTTAAAGCAGCTCCCTTACGAATTTGATCTCCACAAAGCCATAATTCCAAACAATTCGGATGACTAATATCTTGACGAATTCTTCCTACAGCCACTGAATCTTGCCCAGTAACATCATTTGGCATAGGAAATCTATTCATTTGCTTATTCTCTATCAATTTAAGACCCGCTGCAGTTTTTAACGCTTCTCTAGCAGAGTCTATTGAAATGGGTTTCTCAAATTCAATATTCACAGATTCTGAATGTGCTCGTAAAACAGGAACTCTTACACATGTTGCCGTTAAAGGTAAATTGGGTAAATCCATTATTTTACGAGTTTCATTAACCATTTTCATTTCCTCCTCACAATAATCATTGGGTCCGAGAGGAGAATTATGCAAAAACAGATTAAAAGCTAGTGAATAAGGCAAAACATTACTTTTCGGAATTTGACCATTTAAAACTTTCAAGCTTAATTCTTTCAACTCTTCCATTGCCATTGCTCCTGCCCCACTTGCAGATTGATAAGTAGACACAACAACTCTTTTTAATGGTGAAATTGCTGCCAAAGGAAACAAAGCAACAGCTAATAAAATTGTTGTGCAATTGGGATTCGCAATAGTTCCTGTATGAGTGAATGCATCTTGAGGGTTAACCTCAGGAACTACTAGTGGAACACCCAAATCCATCCGAAAGGCACTTGAATTATCAATCAAAACAGCACCTTGAGCATTAATCTCCTTTCGCCATTGCTTTGAAACCGATCCACCTGCAGAAGCAAAAACCAAGTCTATGCCTTGAAATTCTTCCGCAGAAGCCTCTCTAAGTATTATATTTTTTTTGTTCCATTTTTGCGTGGTACCTGATGAACGAGCTGATGACAATAATTTCAAATCATTAATAGGAAAAGAACGATTATCCAAAATCTGAATAAGTTCCTTGCCAACTGCACCACTTGCACCAAGTACAGCTACATTCAGAGGTCTATTAGGGAAAGAATTCTTAAAGTTCAAGTCAATCAAAAGCAGAAATGTGTTTTATAAAAGCTAATATGTAATTCTTTCTGAAAAAACATTCAAATATTCACAAAAAATCTATAAAGGATCAACAGGTTTTGTTAGTTTGTCTAACTGTTTCTTAATCTATTGAGCTAACTAGGTTCATTTTTTCTAAATACCCAATGACTATCTCCAGTTTAAAAGTTAAAACCAAAGGCATGCCTGGTAGTCGTCTCGAAGTTGAATTGGAGATACCCTCATCTCAATGCAAAACAACATATGAAGAGGCATTAGCAGCACTCAGCAGATCAGCGAATCTGCCTGGATTCAGAAAAGGCAAAGTACCTAAAGCAGTCCTCCTTCAACAAATTGGCCAAAAACGAATTCAAGCCTCGGCTCTAGAAACCTTATTGTCAAAAGCCTGGGATCAAGCCTTAAAACAAGAATCTATCAAACCTCTTTGCGAACCTGAGTTAATTGGAGGCTTTGAAAAACTATTAGAAAAATTTAATCCGGAAAAAAATTTGACGCTTACTTTAGCAACAGATATCACACCAATCGCCAAATTAAACAACACTAAAGGTCTGTCTGCTGAAGTTGAAAAAATCTCTTTTGACCCTAAAAAAGTCGATGAATTGATCGAGCAATCGAGAAAACAATTAGCAACAGTTATTCCTGTAGAAAACAGGAATGCTGCCAAAGGAGATATTGCTGTTATTAGCTTTAAAGGTATCTTTACTGATGATAAATCTGAAATAGAAGGAGGCAGTAGTGATTCTATGGATGTCGAATTAGAGAAAGGGCAAATGATTCCTGGTTTCATAGAAGGAATAATTGGAATGAATATTGATGAGGAAAAAACGGTTCAATGTACTTTCCCAAAAGATTACTCTCAAGAAAAAGCCAGAGGAAGGCAAGCAGAATTTACAATCCAATTAAAAGACTTAAAAACACGAGAATTGCCAAAGCTTGATGATGATTTCGCAAAACAAACAAGCGATCAAACAAATATGGTTGATCTCAGAAATGAATTAACAAAACGTCTGAAAGAGGATACAAGTCTAAGAAATCAAAAAAATAAGCATGAGGCTCTCCTCCAAGAACTAGTAAAAGAATTAGAAATAGATCTTCCTAAATCACTCATCGAAAACGAAACGCGCAACTTAATAGAGCAAACTGCTAGAAACTTTGCCCAACAAGGAATTGACGTAAAATCAACCTTTACTCCAGAACTAATCAAAAAGCTTATGGAGTCTTCCAAACCAGAAGCAGAAGAAAACCTGCGTAAACAATTCGCTGTTTCTGCATTAGCGCAGCAAGAAGGACTTGAAGTTACCGATAAAGAATTAAATCAAAAATTAAATGAAATCAAAGCAGAACTTGCCGGAGAAAAAAATATCGATCAAAACAAGTTGAAAGAAGTTGTATCAGCCGATTTATTGCAAGAAAAAGTCTTTTTATGGCTTGAGGAAAATAATGATGTCATTGATCAAGCATCTAAAAAGAGTCCAAAGCAAAAAAATACAACGGAAAAACAATCATCAAAGACAAAATCTACAAAAACAACCCAGAAAAAGCCCAAGTCAGAAGGCTAACTTTTAGATTGTTCAAACAAAAGCAAAAAACTTAGTGTGATTAAAGCCATCTCCAACCATCCAATTCAAAATCAATGGAAAGGCCCATTGCCTGTTTCAGCAAATGGAATTCTCCCTACGGTTGTTGAACAATCTGGGAGAGGAGACCGAGCTTTTGATATTTACTCTCGTCTGCTCAGAGAAAGAATCATTTTTCTTGGAACAGATGTAAATGATCAAATAGCTGATTCATTAGTAGCTCAAATGCTTTTTCTCGAAGCAGAAGACCCAGAAAAAGATATTCAGTTATATATCAATTCGCCAGGCGGTTCAGTCACTGCTGGTTTGGCCATTTATGACACGATGCAGCAAGTTAATCCAAATATAGTAACTATTTGCTATGGCCTTGCTGCAAGCATGGGAGCTTTTTTGCTTGCTGGCGGAGAAAAAGGTAAAAGACTTGCATTACCAAATTCAAGAATAATGATTCATCAACCCCTTGGAGGGGCACAAGGTCAGGCTGTAGAAATTGAAATACAAGCGAAAGAAATATTATTTCTGAAAGAAACCTTAAATAAGCTCTTAGCAGCTCATACTGGACAGCCACTTAATAAAATTTCTGAAGACACTGACAGAGACCACTTTCTTTCCCCACAAGAAGCGGTTGAATACGGGCTAATAGACAAAGTAATTTCAGCCTAAAACTAAATAGGAAACGTTAAGGAAAGCTGACGAAGCTTGATTTAGCAACGATCCTATTAATAAGGGCTGAAGTTCTCATGTCAGATCCTTTAACAACTAAGGCATTTTGTCCTAAAACCAATGGCAAAGTTTGAAGCTCATTTGAAATGCTCTTTCTGTGGCAAATCCCAGGAACAAGTAAGAAAGTTAATTGCTGGTCCTGGAGTTTATATCTGTGATGAATGCATTGATTTATGCAACGAAATTTTAGATGAAGAACTTCTAGAAACACAAGATAAAACACGACAAAATAATCAAGAAGATCTTAAAAGTCGAACTTCGGAAGCCAAAACAAAAAGACCTCTTCCAACACTGAGTGCAATTCCAAAACCAATTACAATTAAAAATTTTCTAGACAACCAGGTTGTTGGGCAAGAAGATGCTAAGAAAATCCTTTCTGTAGCTGTATATAACCATTACAAACGGCTTGCTTGGCAAGGAGATCAAAGCAGTGAGGTGGATTTAAGTGCAACAAAATTACAAAAGTCAAACATTCTTTTAATTGGGCCTACTGGTAGTGGGAAAACACTTCTAGCTCAAACTCTTGCCGAATTATTAGACGTACCATTTGCTGTTGCAGATGCGACGACACTTACCGAGGCAGGGTATGTCGGAGAAGATGTAGAAAATATTCTGCTAAGGCTCTTGCAAAAATCAGATATGGATGTTGATTTAGCTCAAAGAGGAATTATTTATATAGATGAGATTGATAAAATAGCTAGAAAAAGTGAAAACCCTTCTATTACAAGGGATGTATCTGGAGAAGGAGTTCAACAAGCGTTACTAAAAATGCTTGAAGGTACAGTCGCGAACGTCCCTCCTCAAGGAGGAAGGAAGCACCCATACCACGATTGTATTCAAATTGATACCAGTCAAATACTTTTCATATGTGGCGGTGCATTTGTAGGACTCGAAGAGGTCGTTCAAAAACGATTAGGTAAAAATAGTATTGGTTTTATGCAAGCTGAAAGCAAAAGCAAAAATAATATTAAGCGTCAGCTCGACAGCAATGAAGCACTCAAAAATCTAGAGCCAGATGACTTAGTTAAATATGGTCTGATACCTGAATTTATTGGAAGGATGCCAGTAAATGCTGTCTTAGAGCCACTAAACACTGAAGCTTTAGAGGCAATATTAAAGGAACCAAGAGACGCAGTAATCAAACAATTTAGAACATTAATGAGTATGGATAACGTGAAGCTTGAATTTAATGAAAGTGCAATCACTGCCATTGCAAAAGAAGCTTATAGAAGAAAAACTGGTGCTCGGGCTTTAAGAGGTATCGTTGAAGAAATTATGCTTGACCTTATGTATAAGTTACCTTCAGAGGAAGATTCACAAACATGTACTATTACAAAAAAAATGGTTGAAGAAGTTATCTCTGGAGCAAAAATACTTCCACTTCCAGCAAAAGAGATAGTTAAACAAAAAGAATCCGCTTAATGTTATTTAAAAATAATGATTTTTTTTCAAGGAGTTCAAAGAGATAATTCTCCTACTAAATTTTACATTAACTAAATTAATTATTAAATGCTTTTGAAGCAGGAATAAAAGCTATGAATAATCCCTATATACCGCTACACCATAAATACAGGCCCAAAGAATTTGACGATCTTATTGGTCAAGAAATTATTGCAACTACATTAAAACAAGCACTTCAAAAGAATCGAATAGCACCTGCTTATCTTTTTTCTGGACCTAGAGGAACAGGTAAAACCTCTAGTGCGAGGATTCTTGCCAAATCACTAAATTGTCTTAAGACAAATAAACCTACTATTTCACCATGCGGAGTTTGTGAAATTTGTAAATCTATTGGAAATAGTAGCGCTATGGATGTAATAGAAATAGATGCTGCTTCAAATACAGGTGTAGACAATATTAGAGACATAATAGAAAAATCTCGATTTGCTCCAGTACAAACAAGATGGAAAGTTTACGTTATTGATGAATGTCATATGTTATCTACAGCAGCATTTAATGCTTTATTAAAAACTCTTGAAGAGCCACCCTTAAAAAGTGTTTTTATTTTAGCAACGACTGATCCCCAAAAACTATTACCTACAATAATAAGTAGATGCCAGCGTTTTGATTTTAGAAGAATTCCAAGAGATCTCTTGCAATCAAATCTTGAAACTATCGCCAAGAAAGAACGCATTGATATTGAAATTGATGCACTCACTTTAATTGCAGATAGAGCACAAGGAGGTTTAAGAGATGCTCAAAGAATTTTAGACCAATTAAGCCTATTACCTCAACCAATTAAATTAAAATCTGTATGGGATTTACTTGGTGAAGTCCCAGAAGAAGACTTAATATCTTTAGCATCTTCATTAATACAAGAAGATCCTCTATTAACAATTAAAAACTGTCGTTATCTTCTGGATAATGGTAATGAAGCAATATTAATTCTTCAAGGAATAACAGCAATTATAAGAGACTTAATCATTATAAAGTCAATACCAAATGATATAGATCTATATAGTGTATCTAATTCACTAAAAGAAAAATTAATTAATATCAGTAATCACATAGACACCAAAAAACTCTTATATTGGCAAAGTCATTTAAAAGGATCTGAGTATCAAATACGGCAAAGTTATCAACCTAGGTTATGGTTAGAAGTAATCTTACTTGGATTGCTTCATCAGAAATCTTCCGAGCCAAGTGTTCAAAACACTAATGTAATTAAAAAACCATTGTCTAAAGAAATAGAAAATAAAGAGGTGTTGAAAAATGCTATTTCTTTAGAAAATGAACATATTGCTAAAAAAGAGCAACAGCAAACAACAACAACAACAAATGAAAATGAAGTGTTTGAAGAAGATTTAAATGAAATTTGGAATAGAACAATTGCGCAAATTGAATTACCCTCAACCAGAATGTTACTATCACAACAATCCCAATTAATTAGAATTACAAATAATCAAGTAGAAATCACTGTTTCTGCTAATTGGTTAAGCATGATTCAAAGCAGAAAAAATATCATAGAGCAAGCTATTTTGCAAAGTTTTGGCGAAGCAAAGCAAGTAATTATAAATTCTAGAATTAATTCTCAAATTAAAATGGATACAAATTCTACTAATGCAGAAATTCCTTTACCAGAAAAAAGAAATGCTGAAAATATAAAAAGATATAGTACTCAATCTGGCATTCAAAGTTCCACGAGAAATAAAGAAATAACTAAAAATATGAAGGAAGAATTAAATCAAGATAGTAGTAAAATAAATGAATCTGCTCAAAAGTTTGCTGATTTTTTTAATGGTGAAGTTCTCGATAATTAATTTAATTGCCACTATGACTTGTTTTTAACCATACTAAGTTCTTAGGAAAGAATGACATTCGAAATGTAATCCAAGGAATAACTACAAACCAATGAGCCAAATAAACTGTTGAAATTATTAAACTAAATAATCTAGGTCTTGGAATATCTGGGCCTTGCGATCTGGTATTACAACCACGAAAAATTGCTAATCCTGATATAGAAAAAGCTGTTAATGAAAGTGGCCAAAAATTAGGTTGAGCCCTGAATAAAATAGACAAAATAAGATCTAGCAAAGAAATTATTGGTAATGCATATTGCAAAAGAAAGAAAGTTCCAAGGTCTAAACGTTTAGTGAGTGTTAATTTATTTGAAATTAAATGTTGCCAATAATCAAAGAAGCGTTGAAGACCACCTTCAGTCCATCTTTTTCTTTGATTCCATAAAGCATTAAAACTTTCCACAGCTTCCTCTTGAATAGGCGGATTCCACAAAATTCCAACAGGAGTATTAGAAAGCAAAAACCTAAAACTCAAATCTAAATCATCAGTAACTGTTTCTTCATTAAAGCCACCGCATTCATCAAGAGCACTCCTCTTTAATAATTGTCCGTTACCTCTAAGTTCAACAACACCTCCTGAAATTAATCTTCCTTCTTGAATAACGGCATCCATTGCCATTTCCATCCCTTGGCAACGTGTTAATAAGTTCTTTTTGGAATTAATAACTGCTTTGCGCAATTGAACAGCTAACCATCCTTTATGTAGAACAACAGGTAATACTTCTAATAAAATACTTGCTTCAAATTTTGCGTCCGCATCAAGTATAAATATCCATTCACTATTAAGAAATTTTAATGCATGGTTCAAAGCACCAGATTTTCCACCCCCTGAATTTCTAGAACGATTAATGACAATTAAATCAGGGTATTGTTCGGCTAAATCTTTAAGAAGGATAGGGGTTTGATCTTTGCTACCATCATCAACAATAACTGTTTTTAATTTATCTTTTGGATATTCTATAGTTTGCAACTTTTCGACTAATTGGCCTATCACATTCTCTTCGTCTCTTGCAGAGACAACAACATCAACTGACGGGTAAGATAAGAAATCTTCAGGAGATATTTTATTAATATTAAACTCATTAATCTTCGTATCTTTATAACGGAGAATAATAATTAATGCATAACTTCCCAAGAAAACTGAAAGTATCAATGAAATCAATACTCTATATTTTGGATCAAGGCAATAAGGGATTAGAGCTACAACAACGCAGCTAACCAAAAATATCAATGCCTTTTTTCGGCGATTTGCACCATTAAAAGCAGAAGATGCCATGGGAATCCCGAAGTTCAACGAGTAACTCTAAGCTTTATTTTGAGAACTACCGTAAAGATTCATAAGTTGTACCGGGATAATAATGTTGCAAGATTTGTTTTACTGACCAACCCCTAAGAGCCAAATCAATTGCTCCTGCTTGAGATAAGCCTGCTCCATGGCCAAAACCTCCTCCTTTAAATTCCCAAACCCCATCATCAACTTCTGAAACTACAAACAAAGTACTTGGCAAACTTTTAATAATTCTTCTAATAGCATCGCGATTTAAAAACACTGAAGATTGACTATTTTTGCCTGCGATTTCTAGTGTTACCACTCTTCCACTAGGACCTCTTTTAATAACTTTAATATTTCGAGGGTTCAGGGGCTTAAAGCCTGCATCAGTCAAAAAGTTTTTTAAATCCAAGAAACTTAATTTTCTTGTCCATCTAAATCGATAATGATTATTGCCATAAGCTCCATCCCTTTGAGATAAAAAACGCCAAAGAGCAGCATTATTATCCATTGCAAAATTAACGTTTTCAACCCATCTTTTAGAACCATCTAATTTTGATTTCAAATATGGCTTTGGATTAATCGACCATGCTTCATCAGCCGATGCCATGATCCCTCCATTTGTTGCATGGTAAACAGCATGAATAGGCTCACCCTTCCAAGTAAGAATCTTATTAGAGGTTTCTCTAATCGCTCTTAATACATCCAAATCAGCTTGATTAGGGTTTTTATAAACCTGACATTGGGTATCACTACATAAGTGATACCCATCAGCAGAAAAACGGGAACTATTAGCAACAGCCCATGTTCTGGCTAAAACTGCTTGAGCAGCTTTTGCTGAAAAAGGAGATGAAGGACCAATTTCATGAGGAACTACTCCTTTTAAATAATTCTCCAAAGGAGTCTTTTCAATCAAAGTCCAAGTTCCATAAGAATCTCGCTTTAGTAGAAATGGACCTTCATAAACTCCCTTCTTCCAATTCAAACCATCAGGAGCATTGATATTAATTGGACCCTTTAAAACCAATTCACCGGTCTTCAGAAGCAATACAGGCTTTACTTCATAAGAAATTTGCGTATTAAAAAATTTTGACTGTATAGATTCAGGAAGTCTGATGTCTTTAGAGATCCAAATCTCCCAGTTATCAGGGTGAACAATAATATTTTGAATTCCTTTGTTTATCAAATCTTTTGAAACATTATTTGCTGATTCAAAACTTGAAAAAGGACCTATTACTTGTCTCTCATATCGTTGAGGTGAGTCTAAAAGGATCTTTTTCCAACCAATACTAATTTGAGAGGATTTATAAATTCTTCCAAGTGCATCTTTTAGAACTAAAGGCTTACCATCACTTATTAAGTCTAAATTTTTTGGTAAAGAACCTGATAAAACACTTTTCCCTAGATATGGCTCAATGCCAACAAGTATTTGCCGGGAAGGCAATAATGAAGGTGGAGACTGAATCTTAGGATAAGTTAAGACAGCAGAATTCTGGGCTTCTATATCAGAACTTATTCTAAATCCATTGACGATTGGATATAGAACAAGCAAAAAGCTAGATAAAACAATTTTTTTGGAAA
>MDSZ01061810.1_pt1 | contig 16464 bp, 15 predicted proteins | sample 811201 | NCBI WGS metagenome assembly MDSZ01 (sample SAMN05326647, study PRJNA326480) | marine metagenome | isolation source: seawater | place: Indian Ocean: North | collected 2010
GCTTCAACGATGTTGCCTGTGCCGGCTTCGCCCTTTGATCGAATCATGCACGCTCCTTCAGATATTCGTCGAAGCGCTTCTCCGAGGTTTGTTGCCCCGCATACGAAGGGAACCGTGAATGACCATTTGTCTATGTGATGAGACTCGTCTGCTGGGGTCAGCACTTCAGATTCGTCGACGTAGTCGACGCCGAGTGATTCGAGGATTTGAGCTTCGGCGAAGTGACCGATTCTCGCTTTAGCCATCACGGGGATCGTGACTGCTTCTTGTATGCCTTCGATCATTACTGGGTCACTCATGCGAGCGACACCGCCGTCGCGTCGAATATCTGCGGGTACACGCTCAAGGGCCATTACTGCCACTGCGCCTGCATCCTCAGCGATCTTGGCTTCCGCCGGTGTGACGACGTCCATGATGACTCCGCCTCGCAGCATGTCGGCCAAACCTCGCTTTACGCGTACTGTGCCTACCTGCGAGTTTGAATTGCTTGTGCTTTCAGCCATTCCCCTAGTCTAAGCGCACGAAGTAAAGAACGAGTCGGCTTCTGTTAGTCATCGATTTCGAGTATCTCAGCCGAGTCGCGGGGAGCCAGCAAAACCCATGTGCTGCCTGGTGACATCGCAATAACGTTGCCTTCGGTGTCGACGAACTCCGTGTGGACCGTAACGTTTGCCTTGTTCCATCGGCCTTCGATGACGCCCCCATCCTTAAGTATCCAGGCGGTGCCTGAACCTTCAGACACCAGCCCCAGCGGTATTCGGGCTCCGTTGGCGTCTTCTTCATTGGTTAAGACGTACTTTGTGAATTGAATAATGACATTTGCGGGAGCGAGCTCTTGTTGTTCGCCGTTGAGGCCTAGGACAACGTGCGTGTCATCGTTTTGAGATCTTCTCCAGCCGCTTCGTGTGGCGTCCCATACGTGTTCGATCTTCGTTGAGCCCCAGTCGATTCGGATCCCTTTGATCTGGCGGGTTGGGCCGCTCATCGGGTCTTCGGATGATTCGTATGGCCACAACGGCTCGGAGGTGAGCGGGTCATGTTCTTCTTTGTTGGCAAGCTGTGAGGCGCGAACCCACAAATTGCTCGGCGACGTTCGTTCTGTTTGACGCCAATAGTGCGCGGGGTCTCTGTACAAGCCGACGTCTGTAATGGCGACGGTGTCGAGGAGTTTTCTGAAAGCCCAGTTGGATCCGCTCCAACCAAAAAGAGCTCCATCAAATGGCATTAGGAGGGGTATATCGGTTGATCTTCCAGATCGGATAGGGCCAACCGAGGTGGGGATTTGGGAGTGAAAAATTGCCAGGAATCTTGTTAGTCCGCCCTCCACTAGTTCTTCGAAGACGATGTCGGCGTCTTGGAGTCCCTGCTGTGGTAAGGCCGTGGGAGCGTTATCAATCTTTAGGGCCAGCGGTGGTGAATAAAGATCTGATGGGTTGATTGGGGTGCCGCGAAACGGTGCCAAGACTTCATTTTCTTGATCTGGAGCTGGCTTCTGTTGAGGTGTAGTAGCTAACGGGGTGTCACTCGTTGCCGTCTCGGATGTTTTCCCTGAGTCAACGTTTTGTTGGCCAGGTTGAGTGGTGGTCGTAGTTACTGCCGTCGACTCCGTTGAGCGCGCCTCGGTGTTTGCTGTTGCTGTGTCGTATGCATCTCTGGGGTCGGCGGCGCAAGCAACACATAGGAGTCCGACTACTCCTATAACGAGAGTCGCTTGCTTCATCGTTGAATCACAGCTCGCGAAGGGCTGTCATGCGCGCTTCGGCCGTGGGCCGATCAGTGTTCTGCTCGGTCGAAAGTACCCATAGAGAATCAGTGATGGCTCCGGCTTTTGCTAGCGCGTTTCGATTTTCCATCATCGCGAGCGCTTCCACCATTCCGGGTGGATAACGAGTCAGCGCTACTCCGGCACTGTCGTTGACAAAGTCGTCGCTTGGATCGAGTTCTAATCCAATCCTCTTCTTGACGTTCGTGGGCAGGAAAGCGAACGGTCGCACCCGTATTGTCGCTATTCCAATTTGCAGCCCAAATGTCGATAGTGCCGTCGTCGCTAAGGCGGTTTGACCGGCAGCTATTTGTGAGATGCGGTTCGCAACCAGCGCCTCGAGTTCAATTCGACTGGCTGAATCCAACAGACCTGTCGTAACTATAAGAGTTGACTTTGAGCTGGAACGTCCCACAGCGGCCATGTTTCGCGTTTCAGTCGAAAGTATCCGAATTTCGGGGACCGGTATGCCCGTTGTTAGGCAAATCGCCTCAACCAAGTTGGTGAGACGTGGGTACTGATCACTATGCATCTGTTGATTTTCGAGAGTCCCCAATGCGCGCTGTTCAGATGTGACAGTGAGGTAAGTGATAGAGGTCAGTGTTAGCACCGCAACTATCAGTCCAAACCATGGCGAACCAGAAATGATGAGCACCAGGAAGAAAAGTGCGGTGGACAGCGCAGTCACGCTGATCGCAAAGAACGCAATTAGCTGAGTCGCTCTTTGCCGGTTTTTGTCGCTCAGGTTGTCCATTTGGGTTCCGTGTCTCCGATGTGTCCTGGCAACTCCGCTGAGTATTGTACGGCGGCAATTCGTCAGCGCCGTTCACAAACCAGAGAGTCTGGTCAGCTTCATCTCTTTATCTGAACGGCCAACCCATCCGGCTTAACTCGCCGCGCCAGCCCCCTCGGTCAGGGTCTGCTTTTTCGATCGCTATGGCCCGCTCGTACTTCTCGACGTATATCTCAGCGAGTCGCTCCATCGAGAATTCCACTACTCGCTTAGTTCCAGCTTCGGTAAGCCCTTGCGCCAACTCCTGATCTTCTAGAACCTTAGTCAGAGCCCTCGCCAATGATTCTGCTTCTCCTGGGGGGACCAGGAAAGCCTCATCGCCGTTCGCGGCAACGTTTCGGTAGCCCGGCAAGTCGCTCGCTACCACTGGTGTTCCTGCTGCCATAGCTTCGAGGAGCACTATTCCGAAACTCTCTCCGCGGAGCGAGGGAACGCACAGCACGTCGGCTCCCTTGATTCGGCTTATCTTTTCCTCATCGCTGACTGGGCCTAGCCAACGTAGCCGGGCCTCTCCTGTGTATTTGGTGCGCAATTCTTCGGTTTGAGGGCCATCGGACATGATCCACACGGTCACATTTGGAGGTAAAGACTCCACTGATTTCAGCAATATTTCCAAACCTTTGCGAGGCTCGTGTCTGCCAACGTATGCGATTGTTGCGCCATCGGATGGAGTGGGTTTGGCGTCCTGGAATTTATTTATTTCGATCCCGTTGAAAACCACTTCGTAGTCCCCACCGAGCGCTTCGTACGCCATGTCTTTAGCGTCTTGGGAAACCGCTGTTCGGATGTTCATTCTTGTTGCCAGCCATCGAACGCCGGGTGTCATGTACGCCTTACTGCCTCCAGCTGCGTGCCAGGTACCCACAATGGGAGCGCTTCGGAGGAAGAGGGCTGTTTGGCACGGTCCGGGACAGATGGGCTCATGGATATGAACGACATCAAATTCTTCATCGCGGAAGGCTCTGATAGTTCGTAAGGTGCAGGCTAAGTCGGGTGCGATCGGAGCTATGGAGCCGTTGGCAAACGTCGGAATGCTGGCGCCCAATGGAGTTACGCCAGTCTCTGGAGGCGCGCCATCGCATGGTCCTAGCACTCGAGCTTTGTGACCAAGCCCGTTGAGCGCTCTTGCTAACGCGAGGACTTGAGTCTGGACACCGCCAGGGCTGCTGAGGCTATAAGGCGACACTATTCCTATCCGCACACCAGATAACGCTACGCGAAGTTCCCTTCAGTCCACAGGGGAATTTGAATTGCAGTCACTTTTGTTCCGATAAGTCGCTGGGCCAATTCGGTTGAAATAAATGCCATTGCTCAGGATCGCGACGTATTAACACTTCGAGCTCTGCAGCAAGTAGTTGGGTGATGCGCTGCACGTCTTGTTTTACTGTTCCGACTCTGGCAGTGTCTATGGGGGGTCTCACCATGCCGAGATGTTTGCCTTGTGGTTCGAAATAGACCGCCGTAGGCAGAATTGTCGCCCCTGTACGCAATGCAAGCAGCGCTGGCCCTGCGGGCAATGTCGTCGTCTCTCCCATGAAGTTGATCTCACTACCCCCGCCCGAGATATGTCGGTCACAGAGAAGGCACACGATCTCGTTTCTCTTTAAGGCTGCAGCGATCTCTGCCCCTGCTGAAGCGCTTAGAGGCACCACCTTCATGCCCAGCTTCTCCCGGAAGCTAGCGAACCATCGGAATAGCCGATCGGGACGGATGGGCTCTACCACAACGGTGATCGGCAACTTATTGACAGTCGCCATCCAGAATCCAGCCCATTCCCAGCCGCCTAGGTGGGGTAAAGCGAGGATTACTCCCTTGCCTCGATCTAATGCTTCTTCAACAAATCGGTAGTCAGGGACGTCTATGCCCTCGGTTAGCTGGAGGCTAGTTCGGGAAGGGAGTCGGAAGGATTCGATCCAATACCGACTGTAGGACGCGAAGGCGTTCTGAGTTGCAGATCGCACTGACTTGTGGTCCGCGTCTGCGCCTAACGACCTTCTCATATGTCGCGTAACCATCGAGCGCTTGCTTCTTAATATCAAATGAAGAGGCCTTGCCAGCACGCCAGGCAGCGCTCCGGCAACGGATTCGGGCAGACGTCGAGCACTCCAAGCTCCAAGTCGATAGAGCGCTGTGATCCCTCGCCCCGACAAGACTGTCAACTTTGATTGCTGGAACTAGGAATGTCTTTTGTGGCTTGTCGCCAAACCTTGAAAAACCTTTGGAGTGCCGTTGCGGACGTGAGGGCCAGCATGATCCAAAGCACGGGAATCAACAGCACCTCGAAACAAAGACCGAATCCGAGGACAACCATTCGTTCAGCGCGTTCCATTAGGCCGCCTTTGGCTTCATATCCCAACAGCTCGGCCTTTGCTCGTTCGTAGCTGATAAGGGATGCAGTCGCGAGCACCGCCATCGGAAGCAACATGATTGTTCCGCCTTTGGTGTCCGCCAAGTGCCAGGCGACACCGCACAACAAAAGTCCGTCAGTTACCCGATCGGCGGTCGAGTCAAAAAAAGCACCGCGTTTCGAGCTGGTGCCCGCCGCCACAGCGACCGCTCCATCTAACAGGTCTGGTACGGCTGTCAGGATAAGGAAGATCAGTCCCAACTGGAGTTGACTGCTTCCAATCAGAAGGCAAGCAGCAACTGACATCCCGAGACCGATACATGTGAGAAAGTTCGCGCTAACTCCGAGTCGAACTAGGAGACGTCCGACAGGTCGCACCAAGCGATCAACTCCGTTACGAAAGTTTCCGTCAAGCATCGAGGTTTGTCTCCGAAGCGCCGCCGACTTCGCTGCTTTGGGTCCATTCTTCTGGATTTTCTTCGACGTAATATTCGACGATTGTTCCGTCAACTGCGTCCACCAGAACAAGGCCCCTGTGTGCTGGTGGATCTTCAGCCGAATAAACCAGCATTTTCCATGTTGGTCTACTCAGCACGCCTCTCCAACCAAGTTGCGCGCTTGCGTGCCCTACGGGAAAGCCAACAGCTCGGTTTGCTGCGACGAGTGCTTCGTTTTCATCTAGCCCAAAACCTCGACCTGCAGCGAGGCTGTATAGGCCGAATAGGCCCAGCGCGACACAGCCGGCTATGAGCCCAGCGTTGACCAGCACAGGTTCCCCGCTAACCGATACGGACCATATCCCTATGGCAAGGGCAACTATGAGATACATCAGCCCGGTGACTCTCCGGCGTTTATTGTCCGGAAACTTATATACACCGACGAACCCTCGATCAAGATCCTCGGGAAGCTGATCGCGCACTTCGTTGTCGTCCACCTGGATCACGCTACCTGCCATTGAACATTTCTCAAGACTTCACTCAAAAGCATCTCTCAGACGTTCGAGGGTGGACTCCAACGACTCCGGGAGTACTCGCGTGCCCGACACCGTGGTCATGAAATTCGTGTCGCTGTCCCATCGCGGCAACACGTGAACATGAAGATGGTCTGGAATTCCAGCTCCTGCTCCTTGACCTAAATTCGCACCCATGTTTATTCCATCGGGCGCGTATGCCCTTTCAATTGCCGAAATTGACCTTGAAACCAAGTCAAAGAGTTCTTGCCTACAGTCAACACCAAGGTCTTCAAAATTGGCAACGTGGACATATGGGAGCACCATTACGTGACCTGTGTTGTATGGGTAGGCGTTAAGGATCACCCCAGCTTGTTCCCCACAATAAACCAGCGACTCTGGTTGATTCTTCCGCAAGTCAAGGACAGCGCACAGCACACATTGCCCCTCTGAGGCTCTAGCAATTTCTCCCGTTTCGCCACTCACATATTCACGCCGCCAGGTGGCCCATATTCGATCTAGACCGTCCATGGAGACATCTTTACCGCTTCGCCTAATGGGTGATTCATTCGAGACCAACAAGTTTCAAAGCAACGCGCGTTCGATAACGCGTATTGAGCTGAAGAAGAACAGCAGTGAACGCCTCGATCGCGGTCGCGTTGGACAGGTTGCCGCAATCAAGCGCTCTGGTTCCCGGTATTTTCCCAACTATCTCAGCCACAAGGTCTGTGGCCTCGCGGTTGTCGCTGCATATCAGAATGTCGCTATCGAGTGGCTGATCGAGATCGCCTAATTCTTGAGCCGGGACGTGTTGCAGAGTGGCTGCCACCTTCGAATCAGGCAAGGAAGCTTGCACCGATGCAGCGACCGAGCCTCTTGGTGGAATCAGTGGAACAAACTCGTCGTCAACTCGCGCTAACGCATTGGACATAGTGACGACGACTTTGTCTCTGACATGGTCTTCGACGCTTCTGGCTGTTATCGCTGCGGCATCCCATGGTGTGGCAATGACTACGAACTCGCACTCGGCCGCGCCTATGTTGTCTGATGGAGTTATCGCTAGCTCGCGGTCGGGCCACCGGTCGATAATGCTGTCAACCACTTCCATGGACCGATACTTAGATCGGGACCCCAAAATAACCTCGTAGCCCACATCAGCTAACCGGGCTGCCAACGCTGAGCCCGCAGGACCTGTTCCGCCAACTATGCCTATCCGCATGAAGTGCCACGGTACTGTCCAATAGCACGGTACGGTGACTTCATTACGCTAGTTACTGCAACGGCACTGAATGATTGTGCCGCTGAAACCAAACGGAGGACGATCTAGATGGGTCTGATGGATGGAAAAAAGCTTCTAATTACTGGAGTGCTTACTGACGCTTCACTAGCTTTCGAGGTCGCCAAGTTGGCCCAGTTGGAAGGAGCGGAGATAGTACTCACTGGCGCTGGGAGAGCGATGCGTTTAACTGAACGCACCGCGAAGAAGCTTCCAGAGGTCTGTGACGTTCTCCCGCTTGATGTCACAGAACAAAGCGAAATTGAGGCTGTGGCCGCAGAGTTAAACAGTCGTTGGGGCCGGGTCGATGGGGTTCTGCACGCAATCGGTTTCGCGCCCGAGTCATGTTTGGGGGGAAATTTTTTAAATGCCGAATGGGATGACGTCAGCGTCGCGATGAACATTTCCGCCTACAGCCTTAAGGCTCTAGCCGGAGGCCTTCACCCTCTACTGGCCGAAGCTAAAGGCAACGTGGTTGGCCTCACTTTTGACGCGTCGGTGGCGTGGCCTGTCTACGACTGGATGGGCGTAGCGAAGGCAGCATTTGAGTCAACTGCGCGTTACCTTGCGAAGAGCTTGGGTCCAGATGGCATTCGAGTCAACCTGATATCCGCCGGACCCATTAGGACGATGGCAGCCAAGTCAATTCCTGGATTTGCGGAGTTTGAAGACGCTTGGGAGAGCAGAGCTCCTATGGGGTGGGACATCAACGATCAGCATTCAGTTGCAAGAACGACTCTGGCGTTGATGTCCGACTGGTTTCCAATGACTACGGGGGAGATTATTCACGTGGACGGCGGCTATCACGCTATGGGCGCCTGACGGACAAAAACGCATTGCGGGCTTTATGGCTCACTTGAAAGTGGACCCACCAGCCCCCGCATCACATCGTCAAGAGTTACGACTCCAGAATTAACTCCCTGAGACGTCACCAACGCTAAGTGAATTTGCGACCTTCGCATCAACTCGAGAACGTCTGGCAATTTTGCATCGCGGTTGACTCTCAACATTGGACGGATGAGGTCAGGCTGCAGTTTGTTGTCTTCAGTTTCGATGCTCAAAAGATCTTTGCTATGGACGAACCCTCTCACATCGTTCATATCCCGGCCGTATACAACCAGCCGCGTGTGCCCGGTCAGGACTATCTGAGATTCAATTTCATCAATCGACGAATCAACGGTAACGGCATCAACTTCTTCCATCGGAGCCATGACTGAGACAACCTCAGCTTCTCCAAACGTGAGGGCACTTTCGATCAGGGCGTGCTCCTGAAAGTCGATCAGGCCCTGATCGTGGGATTCATCGACCATGAGCAGTAGCTCGGCGTTCGTTGTCGCATCGTCGAGTTCTGAAGTCGGTTCTACTCGAAAGACTTTCAACAAGCTATTAACGAGGTGGTTAAGTACCCGAATGATTGGTCCTGCAAGCACTAGATATGCCGCCATGGGCCGCGCAAGCAGCAACAACGTGCGTTCTGGTCCTGTAATCGCCAGGCTTTTGGGAACCATCTCTCCAAGCACCATGTGGATGACGACAACAAAGCTGAGGGCGATAGCGAAACTCACTGAGTGCAGGAGCGTCTCATCCATGTCAATGAATCGATGAATTAGTTTTTCGAGAAGCGACGCTACGGCAGGCTCCGCTAATCGGCCCAGCACTAGCGAGCAGACTGTGATTCCAAGCTGGGCTCCTCCGAGGGCATTTAAAACATCTCTTTGCAGGCGCTGCGCTGCTTTGGCCGACTTGCTCCCTGTAGCTACCTGGGAGTCAATGGCCGATTTCATTGCGCCTAGTAGGCCGAATTCAAGCGCCACAAATGCTCCGTTGAGAAGAACCAACAAGGCGCCGACCACGATTGCTAACGCCGTCATGATTCCTCGCCTTGGTTGTCAAAATAAAGTTCTGACTCAGAGGGGCGCTCTACAGATATCTCGGCGATACGCAGATTCTCCCTGCCCAGAATCTCGAATTTCCAGCCTTGCCATTGAAGCTGTTCTCCCACGAGTGGCACCGATCCGAACTGCTCAAGCAGGAAGCCAGCAACTGTTTCGTAGGGACCGCGAGGTAGACGCAACCCAATCATTTCTTCGATGTCACCTCTTGAGGTACGCCCATCAACTACGTAACGGCCATCTCTTGTTTCGCTGGTCGTTCGGACTGGCTCGTCGTACTCGTCGGCGATATCTCCTACTAACTCTTCAAGGATGTCCTCTCTTGTAATGAGTCCTGCTGTGCCTCCGTGCTCGTCTATTACAACCGCTAATCGACTTTCGGCCGCTTCAAGATCTAGCAGCACACCATCAAGCTCTCGGTGTTCGGGAACAATTACTGCTGGCCGCAGGATTTCCGAGAGTGGTCTGAGTTCTCGATCTTCCACTGGAAGCGCAAAAACATCTCTTACTTCGACTATTCCCACTATGTCATCTGTGTCTTGTCCAGTGACCGGGAACCTCGAATACCCACTGTCCTTGGTTATTCTGACCAGATCAGCAATGGTCCCTGATTGTTCGATACCCACCATCGAGGTTCGAGGCGTCAGAGCATCCGCAGCATCTTTTCGCGAAAGTTGAAGAGTTCGCGTAATTAGCCGAGCTTCGTCTGCGCGAATGGTTCGAGCACTGGACGCTCTAACTAGATGTTCGAGGTCTTCCAAAGACCTCAGGGAACGCAATTCTTCCACAGGTTCGATGCCGCATAGACGGAGCAGCCGATTCGCAAGCCCATTGAACGTAGCCGTTACGGGTGCTGAGATAACTCCATAGACCCTAAGGATCGGACCCAACCAGAGTCCTGTTCCCAGTGGCCGAGATATCGCAATATTTTTCGGTGCTAGCTCTCCGAAAACCATCTGTATCACAGCGGCAATTGCAATCGCTATACCCGCTTGAGCCGGGCCGGAGGTCAAGTTGAAACCTGGTAAGTATCCCAAGAACTCACCGATGGTGTCCTCAGCAAGGAAGCCAAGCAGCAAAGAAGTAACGGTTATACCTAGCTGAGCTCCGCCCAAATGAAAACTGAGGCGACTAAGAAGCTTCTTCACCGTTCGCGCTCGCCGGTGACCCTCGCCGGCCATTACCTCGACACGCTCCGCATCAACCGCAACCAGAGAAAACTCACCGGCGACAAAAATGCCATTAAGGGCAATTAAGACAAAAACCGCTACTAACCCCATGATTGGATCGATCGTGAACACCTCCATACATCTTTATCTATCCGGACCTGGCTAACGCCAAGGTAGCCTCCAAGCAATGCCTGGGGACAACGCCACCTTCGAACCGGTCAGCGAATGGTCAACTTATCCCCCCGTAGAGGAAACAATTAGGAGTGATAGCACCCTTGGGTGGCTGAAGCGCATCAGCCCTGTCGTGTTGACCCATCGCTGGCGAATTTTTTGGTCAGTTATAGCTGCGGTCATCGCCATGGTCGCTCAGATTCTCGTACCTCGCGTGGTCGGTCTGGCAATCGACCGAGCTTTGATTACTGGAACCAGCAGCCTCTGGCTCTTCGTGGCAATTTTGCTAGTCCTCGGGGTCGCACGTGCGGCCGCCACGTTCGGGTACCGCTATGGGCTGTACGGAATGGCGTTCAAAGTTGAGTACCAACTGCGAACCCTGCTTTTTCAGCATCTAGGAAAGCTGTCATTTGCTTTTTTTGATCGAGTGCAAAGCGGACAAATAATCAGTCGAGCTAATTCGGATATCAGATCAGTTCAAATGTTTATGGCATTTGCCCCAATCATGGCTGTCCAGTTTTTCAGCTTCGTGGTCGCTATCGGATTGATGGCTGCAATTAGTGTTCCCCTCACCGCAATTACCATGATCGCATTGCCTGGCGTTTTTGCTATTGGACAGCGATTACGCAAAATCATGTTCCCCCTTTCTTGGGTGATTCAGTCACGTCAGGCAGAAATCGCCACCGTCGTTGACGAATCAGTCAATGGAGTTCGAGTAGTTAAAGCGTTCGCTGCAGAACGTCACCAAATTGAGTCTCTAGCAATAGGCGCTCAACGGCTTCGATGGGCGAACTTAGTTCAGCACTGGACTCGCGCTTCTCATACCCCTTTTATAGAAAATTTACCGCGGGTTGCTTTAGCCACGGTCCTGCTGGTCGGGGGGCTCCAAACGATCGACGGATCGTTGACCGTAGGGGATTTGGTCTCTTTCAATCTCTACATTCTCCTTCTACAAGCTCCATTTCGATTTATTGGGATGTTGTTGATTTTGGGTCAGCGAGCGAAAGCTTCCGCGGAACGAATTTACGAAATCTTGGACGAACCTCCCGCGGTAGACGATCGTCATGATGCTGTGGATCTGATTCCCTCGGGAGGGGGTATTTCATTTTCAGATGTGAGCTTTGCCTACGGAAAGGAGGCGGTAGGTGGATCACAAGGCAGCGAGAACGCTCCTTTGGTTCTAGAGCACTTCAACCTTGATATTTCGCCAGGAGAAACGATCGCGATTGTTGGCCGAACGGGGTCAGGCAAATCAACGATTGCCCGCCTGCTAATGCGCTTCTACGAACTGCAGGGCGGCAAAATCTCGTTAGATGGAAACGACATCAGATCAGTGACACAAGCGAGTCTCCGATCGGCAATTAGTCTCGTGCCAGACGAGCCGTTCTTGTTTTCGACCAGCGTCCATGAAAACATTTCTTATGGAAAACCAAATGCGTCGAGAGCGGAAGTCGAAGCCGCTGCGAGAGCAGCTCAAGCTCACGAGTTCATTGTTGAACTAGAAGATGACTATGACACTGTTGTCGGCGAGCGTGGCTACGACTTGTCAGGTGGACAACGTCAACGCATATCCCTGGCGAGACTGTTTCTCAGTGACCCTTCTGTCATCATTTTGGATGACAGCACCAGCGCTATCGATGTCGAGATAGAAGAGCGAATCCACGGCTCCTTGAAGGAACTTTTACGGAAACGAACAACGATCGTGATCGCTCATCGACTATCCACGATCGCGCTTGCCGATCGAGTGGTGTTGGTAAACGATGGTCAAGTCATCGCCGATGGAACCCACCAACAACTGCTCGACACAGAACCCCGATATGTCGAGACTTTGGCTGCCTCACTGGGAGAGAACGACTCGTGGTGATGATGGGACCGCCTGGGGGCGGAGCATTTGCGGGGCCCAGTGCTACTCAGTCGAGCGCTAGCGCCGGCTTACCGTTTGCGGGAGTCCCCTCAGAGATGCAAGAGGGTGCAGAACTAATTCTGAGCAAAGAGCCCGAGCACGCCAGTCCTGAAATCAAGTTCGAGCGATTCGCCACCCGTGCGTCAAGACTGAATCTTCGTTCGCTATTCGAGAACCGCCGCGCGATCGCCCTCTGGGGGCTATTCCTTCTGGCAGTGGAAACTGTGACTGCTCTTCTCGGGCCTGTGTTGACTCAACAGGGCATTGACAACGGCGTAATGCAAGAAGATCGCGGGGCACTCTACAAAGCCGTCGCCCTATTCGGAATAGTTATCGTCGTAAACGGCTTAACGAGCTTTTGGCGACAACGATGGAACGGTCGCCTGGGCGAAAACATCATGTACGACGTGCGGTTGGAGCTCTTCAGTCATTATCAGCGAATGGGGTTGGACTGGTACACCTCTGGAAAATCCGGAGTGCTACTCAGCAGAATGACCTCAGATGTAGAGGCCTTGACCCTGCTGGTCAACGAGGGCTTCGTCAATTTGGTGATTCAAGCTCTCACCGTCTCCGTGGTCACCATCATTCTCTTTTCCTACAACCCGCTGCTCGCGATCTTGTTGCTGGCGCTCGTTCTACCGCCTCTAATCCTCATGACTCTTTGGTTTCGAGCGGTCAGCGAACGCGGATACTCCGAGGTTCGAGATCGAATCGCTTCGGTTCTAGCTGATCTGTCCGAGAATCTTTCAGGTGTCAGAGTCATCGCTGCGCTGAACCGTCGCCGACAAAACGCCGAGATGCATAGAACCGTTGTGGGCGCTTATCTTGACGCGAATCTCTACACGGCGCGGGCAGGAGCGATTTACGGACCCGTTACCGAGGGGGTAGGTATCGCTGCCCAAGCGATCGTCCTCTTGGTCGGTGGTTGGATGGTGGTTGACGGTTCATTACAAGTTGGCGAACTGGCTGCGTTTGTGCTGTTCGTAAACACCTTCTTTGCGCCGATTCAACAGATGGTCCAGCTCTACAACACTTACCAACAAGGCCAATCTGGGCTGCACAAAATCAGCGAAATCCTTAGCACTGAGCCGTCGATCAAAGAAAAGCCCGGAGCATCTCCGCTGCCGCCGATTGAAGGTCATATCAACTTCGATTCAGTGACCTTCAGCTACGGCGACGGCCCAGAAGTTCTCAGCAGGGTTGACCTTTCGATCAATCCTGGTGAAACCTTCGCATTTGTTGGCCCTACCGGCGCGGGAAAAAGCACCATGGCCAAATTAATTACTCGCTTCTACGACCCAAGCTCTGGGGCTGTGTCGATCGATGGAGTTGACCTTAGAGATGTCTCAATTACATCTTTGAGGACTCAGCTCGGCGTAGTTCCTCAGGAGCCATTTCTGTTTTACGGAACTATTCGGGACAATGTCGCCTTCGCTAAGCCGAATGCAACCGATGATGAAATTCACGAAGCCATAGCCCACGTCGGTCTCTCCGAGACAGTCAGTCAGCTAGCCGACGGAGTAGACACTTTGGTCCATGAACGAGGGGTTTCGCTTTCAGCCGGTGAACGGCAACTCATTGCTTTGGCTCGAGCATTTATGGCTCGCCCAAGAGTTCTCGTATTAGACGAGGCGACCTCAAGTCTTGACCTACATTCTGAAGCTCAAATCGAGACTGCTTTGGACGGCCTGCTTGAAGGCAGGACAGCTGTCTTGATAGCCCATCGATTAGCGACCGCTATGAAGGCCGATCGAATCGCGGTAGTCGATGATGGCCGGATTGTTGAACTTGGTTCTCACGCAGAACTCGTCAAACTGGGAGGCCGCTATGCGGAAATGTTCGCGACCTGGTCTTCGCACTCTGAGTCTGACAAAGACTCATCTGTGGAGCGTCTTTCGGATTAGGCGCCAGTATCTGGCAAGCTAGACCCGTGGCCGCTCCTTTTTCTACCGTAGAGCTTCGCGAAGTGTCGGTGAGATACGAGGACAAAACAGTTCTTGGACCATTGGACCTCGATATCGCACCTGAAGACCGGTGGGTAATACTGGGACCTAATGGGAGCGGCAAAACCACTCTGATTAAGGTGCTGTCTCTGTATCGCTACCCAACCACGGGCACTGTTCAAGTTCTTGGAGAGAGCTGGGGAGCCACCGATGTGCGAGAGCTTCGCCAGAAAATTGGTCTTGCTTCGTCTTCTCTCAGGGATCAGTTCAGGCCCGATATCTCGGGCCTGGATATTGTCATGACAGCACGACACGCTGCACTTGAAACGTGGTGGCATCATTATTCCGATGAGGACCGCGACTCCGCCCTGAAGTGCTTATCGCGAGTAGATGCTTTAAAGCTTGCCGACCGCAAGTTCCACACTATGTCCTCGGGGGAACAACAACGGGTGCAGTTGGCTCGGACTCTGATGGGTGACCCAGGCTTACTTCTGCTTGATGAGCCAACTGCGGGGCTTGATTTAGTGGGTAGAGAGCAGCTGGTTGCGACGTTAGCGTCGGTTGCGTCAGATATCGAGACTCCTGCCACCGTTCTCGTAACGCACCACACCGATGAGATTCCTCCTGGCTTTACGCATGGCCTTCTTTTGAGAAATGGCCGAGTGATGGCGTGTGGTCCGATTGATCAAGTTCTTACCGCCGACTCCTTGTCCGAATGTTTCGGTTTGCGGCTTGAGCTCGAGAATCGAGACGGCCGTTGGCTGTCCTGGGCCCGCAGCTAACGTTCCCATGAGCGATCCGAGCTCTCAGAGACAACAGTCAAAAGTTTTTGGAGAAGTGGCCGAGATTTACCACCGTGTCCGGCCGGGTTATCCAGAGGGTCTATACGATTGGATCCTTGAAACTTCGGGAGTCGATAGCAGTGAACTCCTGATAGACGTCGGATGCGGAACTGGAAAAGCATCTATCTCATTTTTGAGACGCGGATTCACTGTTATCGGAGTCGAACCCGACCCAATGATGGCTCAGATCGCCGCCCGTGAGTTCAGCGACTTCGATACCTTTTCCGTTGACCAATGCACACTTGATGATTTCAGAGCCGCTTCATCAGATGCCGGTCTGATATACGCCGGCCAATCTTGGCACTGGATGAACGCTGACACCCGATTCGAGTGCGCAGCCTCCGCACTCAAACCTGGGGGCTGGTTGTGTGTTTTTTGGAATCGACCCGAGAAAATCCATCATTCCTTCGATCTCGAAATGGACGCCCTCTATGCCGAGTTAGCTCCTCAATTCAACGATGAGCGATTCAAGGTTCGCTTGCCTGGATCAAAATCGGTGATTAGCGCCGATACTCCAATCGAAGAGTTCGAGCTAAGCCAATTATTTGGTGATGTTCATACTTTCGAGGCGTCGTGGGAGCAAACAATCAGTAGCGAAGAGCATGTCCAGAATCTTTTGACCCAGTCAGATCACCGAATGCTCGCTGAAGGACTTCGAACAAAGCTATTGCGCCAAGTTGGTGAGGTAATTAACAATGCCGGAGGCAGCTACAAACAGCTCTTCACCACTCACGCATATGCGGCGAAGCTTTCTGTCTGAGAACATCTCTGTATGAGAACTCACGAGGACCGCATTCGTTCTTATTTTGCAGCATGTAGCTCCGGCTCAAAGGATGAGGTGGCAAGCCACTTCACCGAAGACGCAGTCATTTATGACACGAATCACGCGCCAATTATTTCTGCTGAAAACATAGGAAATTTCTGGGTACAAATTCACGCTAAATGGACCGGCGCGAATTGGGTGGTGGAACGCATCGTGGAAGACGAGACCTCCGCGGCGATTGAGTGGCGCATGGATGGTGAACATCAAGGCAACAAGTTTGAGGTCCGCGGAAGCGAGCATTATCAGTTTCGCGAAAGCCTTATCGCAGAAATTCGCCAGTATTGGACTTTTGATGCTTCGAGTCCTGGCAGTGGCTTAATTGACTATCCGTACGGTGATTCAAATCGTTTGGGTTCCGATGACGTCTGACAAAGATCACTCCAATAACGAACTGCACCTGGTCTATGAAGATCCGCAGTTTTCAGCTCGAAGCCAAACCGCAGCAGCGCTGCGCCGCTTGGGGAACGCTTTTGTGCGTCATCGTCTCAGCGAAGAGGATTTATCTGCTTTGCAAGAGTGGGCACAATCATCAGCTGAGGCGTTAGAGCTCTCTGAACCTACCGCTCGACCCTCTGATTATTTCGAACGCCGTTA
>MDSZ01080856.1_pt1 | contig 16464 bp, 19 predicted proteins | sample 811201 | NCBI WGS metagenome assembly MDSZ01 (sample SAMN05326647, study PRJNA326480) | marine metagenome | isolation source: seawater | place: Indian Ocean: North | collected 2010
AAATAGATGATCATCTGTTCCTCCAGAAACAACTTTATATCCTCTTGAAATAAATTCATTTGCCATAACAGACGCGTTTTTTAAGACCTGTTTTTGATAATCTTTAAACTCGGGCTGTAATGCCTCCTTAAAAGCAACAGCTTTGGCTGCTATTACATGCATTAATGGTCCGCCTTGCGAACCTGGGAAAACCATTGAGTTAATCTTTTTTTCTATTTCCTCATTAGATTTACAGATTATGAAACCACCTCTTGGACCTCTTAAACTTTTATGGGTTGTTGAAGTTACTATGTCAGCATATGGTACTGGGCTCGGATAAACGCCAGCAGCTACAAGACCAGAAACATGCGCCATGTCTACAAAAAGATAAGCACCAATATTATCACAAATCTTTCTAAATCTTTCCCAATCTAGAACTCTAGAATAAGCTGAGAACCCAGCGATTATCATTTTAGGGTTATGTTCTTTTGCAAGCCTTTCTACTTCATCGTAATCAATCTCCCCTGTTTCTGGGTTTAGTCCGTACTGAATAGCATTGTATATTTTTCCTGAAAAATTAACTTTTGCGCCATGAGTTAAGTGCCCACCATGAGCTAGACTCATCCCTAATATTGTGTCATGTGGATTTAATAAGGCCATAAATACAGCAGCATTTGCTTGTGAACCTGAATGTGGCTGTACATTAGCATAGTCGGCTTTATATAACTCTTTTAATCTATCTATAGCTAGTTGCTCTGCAACATCAACATTCTCACAACCACCGTAGTATCTTTTTCCAGGATATCCTTCAGCATATTTATTAGTCATTACAGATCCTTGGGCCTGCATAACCCTAGGGCTTGCGTAATTTTCTGAAGCAATAAGTTCAATATGTTCTTCTTGTCTTCTAACTTCTGCTTTTATTGAAGCCCAAAGTTCCGGGTCGAATTCTTCTATTGTCATATCTTCAGTAAACATAATCTCTCCATGTGTATGAATAATGCATATATTATATATTAAATTCTGCAATATCACCAAGTATAGTGGCTACTTGTTCATGTTGTCCAAAATATGGTAATAATTTTATAGTAACCTTAGGATATTTTGTTTGGAATTCATCAATAATATTAGGTATATCCTCAGTTACATGTCTGCCTGCCGAAAGAAAATAAGGAAGAACAAGAATTTTTCCTGATCCTGATTTTATACAGCTTTCAATTCCTTCAGGAATATTTGGTTCAGCAATTTCTAAGAAAGCATATGATACAAAGCTAAAAGATTTTGTATGCCTAGATACATCCTTTGCTAAATCAATTACTTCCTGATTTGATTGCTCTACTCTGCTACCGTGTGCAACTACTAACAATGCTAATTTATTATCTTCTGATTCAATGCTCATTATTAATTAAATAAAATTTTCAATATCACTTTTTATATCAACACTAATTCCCGGGTCTTTCTTAGCTAAAAATGCTTTAACTTTAAAATTATTATCTAAAAACCTATACTGTTCAAGTTTTAAGTTTTTTTCATTTATAGATAAATCATAATTTGTATAACCCAATAGATTTTTAACTGTATATGAATAAACCCCCACATGCTTAAAAGTTTTTTCTAGGTCTTCATTTATATATTTTCTAAAAAATTTTATAACTTCATTTGATTCAGCATCGATTTGCACTTTTACTATATTTTCATTTTCTATATCATCATTGTTGCTTAATGGGTAATATAATGTTGTTAAAGAATCATTTGAAGAGCAGCTAGCTAAATATTCAATATTAGATGGTGGTACAAAAGGCATATCTCCTTGAACATTTATAACCAGTTGTTCGCTTGACCATTTTTCATTTTTAGCTAATTCTGCAATTCTCTCAGTACCATTCCTATTATTAGTAGAAGTCATATGAACATCGTTAGAAAATTTTATACAATGTTCATATATTTTATTGCTATCTGTAGCTATATAAACTTTACTAGCATTAGACTGACAAGATCTATCATAAACGTGTTTTATTATTGACTGATTACTTATTTTTTCTAGTAGTTTCCCTGGGAATCTGCTTGATTCATATCTAGCAGGTATGACAATAAAATAACTCATCTTTTTATTTCAGATTTAAATTTATTTTTTAATGCTTCATATTCCTCGTCATCAATTTTTCTTGCTTTTGATTCAATCATAACTGGTATATCATCAACAACAGGGTATGCCAAACCAGCATCTAAGGAGATTAGTTCATTTTTCTCCTTATGATAAAAAACTTTATTCTTTGTGACTGGGCAAACTAGTAAATTTAAGAGATTTCTATTTATCATTTTTTATTATCTATAATATTTTGTTTCAGTAATATCTTGGTATTTTTTAAGTAATGCCTTTTCAATTTCATTATCTACTTTTATGCTTAAAGAAAGATAGTATATATTATCATTAATAAAATTAATTCTCATCGCGTCTTTTTCAGTAATAATTATGCTATTGTTATTATCAAATATAAAATCCCTCTTAGTAAATCTATAATGGTCTGGATAGAAATAATTTAAAGTATTAATATTAAGATCATTAAGGCTTTTTATAAAATCTTCTGGTTTAGCAATTCCTGTAATAGCATTTACCCTCTTATTAATAAAATTACTAACAGGTACCTCTTTGTTATCAGTTAACCTATAAATCTTAGCATTGCAATATGTAAAACCTAGATAACCCGAGGTGCTTTCTTTTTTCTTTGTAAAAATGAATGTAGCCTCTTCTCTTCTTTTAAGATTTTCACGTAAAGGTCCAGAAGGTAATAATAATCCATTTCCAAAAGGCATTTCCTCACTTTCTAAAATTATCTCAACATCTCTTGGAAGGTTGTAGTGCTGAAGACCATCATCGCAAACAACAATATCAAGTTTATGATTATCTACTAGGTAATTATATAGTTTTCTTCTGTCTTTACACTGTGCAACTATTATGTCCTTTCTAGCTTTTTTATATATAAGCTTTGTTTCATCTCCAAGATACCCGATATTATTCTCTACGTCATCCTTACTAAGATCAATTAATAAATTAGGATTCTTTGATTTATAGCCGCCAGATATAATTGCAACTTTAAAATTATTCAAAGAGAGGAAATTAGCAAGCCATATGCTAAAAGGAGTTTTCCCAGTTCCTCCAACCACAATATTTCCTACTATAAAAACAGGTACTTTTAATTTATATTTTTTAAATAAACTACAATAGTATTCTCTTCTAATAATTATTAATAATAAATATATTAAAGAAAGTGGATAAAATAAAATATTTAATAATCTTATTTTATTAAAGGAATATAATAAATTATTAGTAAGCATAAAATTTTAAATCAATTGGTTTTATTTAAATAATTGTGAATTATATAATTCATGATATGCGCCATTAGCTTCTAATAAGGAATTATGTGTTCCAGATTCAACAATTTTTCCTTCATTAAGAACAATTATTCTATCAGCACTTTCAACAGTAGAAAGTCTATGGGCAATAATAATCGTGGTTTTCTTCATCTTTAAATTTTCTAATGCACTTTGGATATATTTTTCAGATAAAGAATCTAATGAAGAGGTTGCTTCATCAAAAATAAGAATTTGAGAGTCTTTAATAAATGCTCTAGCTATTGCAAGCCTTTGCCTTTGACCTCCTGATAATAAAACACCATTCTCCCCAATTAAAGTATCTATACCGTCATCTAATTTATATACAAACTCATCGCAAAATGACTCTTTTAATGCAGTTTCTACACGATCCTTACTAATTGTATTTTCACCATATGTTATATTATTAAAAATTGTATCATTAAATAATATTGTATTTTGTCCGACATAACTAATGTGATTACGCAAGGCACTAAGAGAAATATCATTAATGTTTGTATCTCCAATATGAATTTTCCCTTCTGTAATAGAGTAAAATCTTGGAATAAGATTTACCAATGTAGATTTTCCGCATCCAGATTTTCCAACAATAGCAAGCGTCATATTAGGATCAATATCTAAATTTATATTCTGCAAAACCTTTTCAGGCTTATTGCTATATGAAAAATTTACATTTTGAAAAGATATAGATCCACTAGTATCAACTTGGTTTATTTTTCCAGTATCACTTTCACTATATTCGTCAATAAGTTGAAAAACATTTTCTCCAGCAGCAACTCCCTGTTGTAATCTTGCATTAATACTTGCTAAACCTCTCGCAGGACCTAGTATCATAAGCATAGCAAACATAAATGAAACAAATGTGCCTACTGTTATAGTATTTATAATCATATCGAATGTAGAAATCAGAATAATACCTGATAAAGAAGAGCCAACAATTAGCATAATTAATGCACTATTGATACCTTCTGTAAATGCTAGCTTCAAATGACTTTTTTGATTATTGCGGTTCGTTTCCTGAAACCTATCTAATTCATTCTTATATCCACCAAATATCTTTACAATTTTATTTCCGTGAATAACTTCCTGAGAGACATTTATTATCCCTCCTACTGTCTGTTGAGTTTTATGTGTAAGATTCCTAAATTTCTTATTTAATGTTCCAACTAGTATAGTTATAAAAGGTGCTGCAATTAAAAAACAAATTGTTAGTATCCAGTTTAGATAAAACATCCAAGATAATAGACCAACAATAGTCAAGGTATCTCTTATTAAAATTATTAAACTTCTAGATGCTGTAGAAGATAATAACTCTACGTTATGTGATATTCTTGACATAAGATCTCCAGATGATGTTTTATCATAGTATTTGACCGGTAGCGTTAATAATTTTGTAAACATCATTTCTCTTAATCTTGCAACTAAGCTCCTTCCGACTTTAGCCATAAAATAAATAGTTAAAAATATTCCTAGTGAACGCAATAAGAATATAGAAAATAGTCCTAGCGGAACTAATCTTATAACTTCTGGATCTTTATTTATAAAAGCACCATCAAGTATTGGTTTCATTATAGCTGATAGTGCTGGGTCACTAGCTGCAGTTATTAGCATTCCAATAATCGCAAATATAAGCCATTTTGAATTATTTTTTAATGCTATATTTACAAGCCTTCTATAAATAGCCCAGCCACTTTTTTGATTATTTCTTTGCAATTTCTTATATAATTAAACTTTAATTTAAATGTTTATTTTACAGTAATGCTAAAAAATGTAATTAAAAGAATATTTCCTAATATGGATAAAATAAAGGACGAGAAGACACTTAAGCTTTTTGGTCCAGCATTATTCCAATCTAACCTCTGGCATCTTAACAGAAAATCAGTGCCCAGGGCTATTGCTATTGGACTTTTTTGTGCTTTTATACCCCTACCATTACAGATGGTAATAGCTGCTTTTTTTGCAATTATATTTGCAGCTAATCTTCCAATTTCAGTTATGTTAGTTTGGATATCAAACCCAATCACAATACCACCTATATTATTTTTTGCTTATAAAATTGGATCTTATGTTCTTGGCATTGATAGTAGTTCTTTTCCTTCAAGCTTTGATGAGAGTCTAATTAATGCAGCAATTGCATCATGGAAACCAACATTAATCGGATCGTTAATTTTATCTATTACAACTTCAACATTGGGATATATCTTTATATCATTGTACTGGAGATTATATATAGCTAAGTCTTGGGCAAGAAGAAAATCGCCTAAGTAGTTTTGAGCTTAGAATTCTCAATTAAATAACATTTATTAGATTTTCTAGCTAATAATTCATCATGCGTAGCTAGTATTAATGATGTATTAAATTCTTTTACCAATTCCTCAAGTATAGAAAAAATATTAAGTGCATTTTTCTTATCCAAGTTTCCTGTTGGCTCATCAGCAAACAGTATCTCTGGTTTACATACAACAGCTCTTGCAATCGCAACTCTCTGCCTTTCCCCGCCAGATAGTTTGTCTACCTGATAGTGCATTCTTTTCCCAAGGCCAATATTTTTTATTATGTCTTTAGCCAGATTTATACTTTTATCATCACCATAATTTCTAATATGTAGAGGTAGCAAAATATTCTCTATCACATTTAGCTCAAATATTAAATGATGGAACTGATAAACAAAGGAGATTTTTTCTCTTCTTAACAGGGTTAATGCTTTATCACTCATTTTTGATAAATTCTTTCCATCAATCTTGACATTGCCTGAGGTTGCTTTTTCTAAGCCGCTAAGTAAGTGTAATAAAGTTGTCTTACCTGAGCCTGATTTACCTATAATTGATGCTGAATCTCCCGTATTAAGCTTAAAATTAACATTACTTAAAATTGTAGTTCTCTTTGATCCATCATCATATGTTTTAAATATATCTTTACATTCAATCATAGTTTAATTTCCTTTTAAAATAATCGCAGGTTCAGTTTTAGAGGCCTTATATGATGGATATATTGTTGCTAAAAAAGAAATAAATAATGAGAATAGCGACACAACTACCACATCATTTATCATTATTTTTGCTGGAATTTTACTTATGAAATAAACATCTGAATTTATAAGGCTTCTATCTAAGAAATATTCAATAAAGGATATTATCGATTCTAAATTAAAGCATATAATTAGGCCAAATATTATACCAAGAATTATTCCTACTACGCCTAGTATGGTACCTTGTATCATAAATATATTCATGATATTTCTAGAATCCATGCCCATTGTCTTAAGTATTGCAATATCTGATCTTTTTTCAGAAACAACCATAAATAGCGATGACAGTATATTAAATGTTGCAACTAAAACTATTAACATCATTAATATAAGTAGCATTGTCTTCTCCATTTTAATTGCTTCAAAGAAGTTCTTATTCATCATTGTCCAATCAATAATTACTATTTTTTCATTTGTATTCAAGTCTATATTTTGCCTAAAGCTTGGTGCGGTAAACAAATCATTTAATTTTAATCTTAGGCCAGTAATTTTATTATCAAGACTAAAAAGTTTTTGGGCTTCCCCCATATTAATAAATGCTAAATTCTTGTCATACTGCTTCATATCAAAATAAAATATAGAAGAAACTTCAAAAGTTTTTAATTTTGGTATCACGCCAATTACAGTTGTTTGTGTTTTAGGAATAACAAGTGTTATTTTGTCTCCTAATTTTACTCCTAACTTAAGTGCTAAATCTTTTCCAATTGATATTTGATACGGCTTACTATTGAGGTGTGATAAGTTCCCTAAAACAATATTTTTCTCTAGATTAGTAACCTCTTTTTCTAGCTCCGGAATTATTCCTTTAATTTGTATTCCATGGACATTCTTTCCTTTTATTACCATTGCTTTTTCTTCAATATATGGTGCAGATGATAATACCTCATTATTATTTTTTATCTTTGAATGTATATTTTGCCAATTAGATAATTCATAGTCTGGACCTGTAATTATAACATGAGATATCATTCCTAAAATCTTGTTACGCATTTCAGAATGAAAGCCATTCATTATTGATAAAACAGTAATAATTACAGCTATACCTATTGTTATACCTACAATAGAAGATTTTGATATTATAGAAGTAAATCTACTACTTTTTTTAGACTTCATATATTTTAAAGCAATATTTAAAGGTAGTAGCATTTTATTCCTCAACAATTGAATCTACATTAATAGTAATTTCATTATAGTCTAATAATTTAGCTATATCTTTTGTGCCAATATAGTCACCTTTAACTGGAACAGCAGTTTTATATTTTGTTATTCTAACAATAACTTTAACAGATTTTGCCTCAGAAAGAGTATATTTATCTATCATATTCATTGTATTATTAAGTGTAACAAGGAAATCTTTTGCGTCTTTATTTAAATTAATTAAATTAATCGCTAGAGGTACCTTCATTCCATTTAAATTTCTAGCATATACGAAAACAATTTCATTCCCTGAGAGTTTTTTATATATCTTGGGATTAATCGTAATTTTTACATCAATTACAGGAGATTTATCTTCAAAAATCGTTGAGATACTATGCCTTATGTATTCAGTAGAAAATATGTATACAGTTGTAGCTACTAATGGAATAAATATTATTAAAAAAAGTATTAACCTGTCTGGTTTTCTTCTTTTTATATTATTTTTTTTATTATCTTTTTTTTTCTCTTCTTTTTTCTTTGCAGTTTTTCTACTACCTCTTACCTTGTAGATAGATGCCAGTATAGCTAATACTAAAACTATAAATGGTCCGTACCAAAGAAACCATGTATGTTTATTTAGCGGAGGCTCATACAAGACGTAATCACTATACCTTTCTGTCATATATTTGTGAATCTCATCCCTAGACTTTCCATCGTATAACATTTCTTTGACTTTATTTCTTAAATCCTTTGCAAGGCTTGAGTCAGACTCTGCGAGCGACTGGTTTTGGCACACAAGACATCTAAGCTCTTTTATAATTTGATTATATAAATTACTGTCGTAGGACCATGCAGGACATATAAAAATAAATAAAAATAAAAATAATATAGTTCTATTCAAATTCATTGTTAATAATTGGAAGTAATTTATTATTTATGAATTCCTGGTTTATAGCACCAATATGTTTATATAATATAGTCCCCTTATGATCTAATATAAAAGTCTCTGGTGCTCCATATACGCCAAATTCTATTCCTATCATACCATCAAAATCAAAAATTATTTTTTCATAGGGATTACCATATAAACTTAACCATGTAGTCGCATCCTTAAAGTTATCCTTATAATTTAAGCCATATATAGGAATACTTAGTTTTTCACTAAGGTTCATTAGGTGATCATGTTCGTCATAGCAAGCAGGACACCAACTTGCCCAAACATTAAGTAAACTATATTGACCGAGCAAATCATTATTAGTAATTGGTTCATTAGATATTAAGTCCTTTGAAGAAAAGGTAGGTATATTTTTCCCAATCAAAGGAGATGGCACAATAGTAGGATCTTTTCCTAAACCTATTAATAAAAAAATTAATATTAATGGAAATATAATTACAGGAATTATTGCTAATTTATATTTCATTTTTTTAACATCTTCCTTTTATCAAAAAATACAAAAAAAGTACTGAATAACATAAACAAAACTCCCAGCCAAATAAATTGTATTAGTGGTTTATAATAAATTCTAACAGACCACTGCTCGCTTGAAACTTCTTCTCCTAAAGCTATATATATATCACGAGCTAATGAAGAACTAATTGCTGCCTCAGTCATAACATTTTTTTGGACATTATAAATCCTTTTCTCTGGAAGATACGTCAATTGATATACATCATTTTTATATGAGTAAAACACACCAACCTTTGAAGAATAATTTTGCTCTTTTTCTTTTTTAATTCCATTAAATATGATTTCTACATTACTAATCATTGTAGAATCGCCAGGCTTCATCAGTATTTCCTTCTCAAGAGAAAAATAATTGCTTATAGTTATACCAATTACAAGTACTCCTATTCCTATATGTGCAAATGAGTTTGATAAAATAGAAAAATTAATATTTATTAATCTTTTGTATAAGCTCTTAATTTTAGAATGTATCTTTATATTCTCGTAAATCTTAAATATAGAAGATAATATAGTAAAAATAGCAAAAGCTAATGATATAAGCACAATTAAGTATCTGATTTCATAAAATAACCATGTAACTATAAATGCCAATATTAAAGATAAAATAAACATAGACGTTAAAGGTTTAATTATCTTTTTTAAATTATTCTTCTTCCATGCCATAAATACTGCTGGCGACATTAATAAAATCATAGGCAGAAATAGGAATGTTGATATATAGTTAAAATAAGGTGGGCCAACAGATATCTTTCCTAAATCAAGAGTGCTTGCTATCAATGGATATAATGTTCCTAATAAAATTGCAAATGTTATTATGGTTAGTAAAATATTATTTATCAGTAAAACAAATTCTTTTGAGTTAAACGTAAAATCATTTGTGTCAGTTAATCTATTAGACTTTATCATGTAAAGAATTAATGAAAATCCAATTATTACAGAAAGGAAAGCTAATATATATATACCTCTTTCTGGATCATTTGCGAATGCATGGACTGAAACAAGGATTCCAGATCTAACTAAAAAGGTTCCAAGTAAGCTTAAAGAAAATGCAAGTATAGATAAGAATATTGACCAACTAAGAAAGATATTTCTTTTTTCTGAAATAATTAATGAATGAATAAGTGCAGTAAGTATTAACCATGGCATAAAAGAAGCGTTTTCAACTGGATCCCAAAACCACCAGCCTCCCCAGCCTAATTCATGATATGCCCACCAACTTCCTAAAGAAATCCCTGCAGTCAAAAAAAACCATGTTAAGGTAACCCACTTTCTTAACCATGATATCCACTTTGGCTTAACTTCTTCATTAAATAAAATAGCAACAGCAAAAGCAAATGGGATAGAAGTGCCTACGTATCCAAAATACAAAAGTGGTGGATGAATTATTAAACCAGGATCTTGAAGGAGAGGGTTTAAGTCATTTCCATTTTCAGGAGCTGGGAATATTGTATCAAAAGGATTTGATGTAAATATTATAAATGTTAGGAATGCTAATATTATAAAGTTCATAATTGACAACATATTTATTGATATTACTTTCGGAAGACTATCAGAGAAAAAAGCCACTAGCAGTGTCCAAAAAGATAAAATTAATACCCAAAGAAGTATTGATCCTTCGTGAGCACCCCAGGTAGCTGAAAATTTATATATATCAGGAAGAGTAATGTTTGAATTATTTGCTACATACAATATAGAAAAATTATCTGTTAGAAATGCGTAAGAAAGTAATATAAATGAGAATAAAATTATAAAAAAAGATGTTAGTGTAAAAAAACGAGACAAACCGAATATGTAACTATGACTATAATAATTCTTAAAAAAGAAAGATAGTGTAGTAACTGCAGAAAAAGCAGTTGCAAAACTTAAGAGTACATTCCCTACTTCACTTATAATCATCTTTATTGATACCAATCATTTCTTTATTCATCATATCAGCAACTTCTGGTGGCATATAATTCTCATCATGTTTAGCTAAAACTTCGCTTGCTTGAAGATTTTTTCTTTCATTTAGTACGCCAGAAACAACAACGCCTTGCCCTTCTCCAAATAAATCTGGAAGCAAACCTTTATAGTTTACTAAAACCTTATTCTTACTATCATTTATATAGAAAGAAATATTTAAATTATTTGGATCTTTATCTAGCGATCCTTTCATTACCATTCCTCCAAGCCTAATTGGTGTATTTAAAGGCGCCTCTCCGTTAATAACTTGTGTTGGTGTATAGAAATAAATCATATTTTTTGAAAGAGCATAAATAATTAAACCAGAAGCTAAAGAAACTGATAAAATAAAAATTATTAAAATTTTAATCCTTTTTTTACTTCTTTTGTTTAATATCATTTTTTTTCTTATCTAAAATTTTTTTTAACTTAATATGCGGAAGGATATATCCCATAAACAAAGCTATAATAGTAATAGTATAAGCAGAATACACAAAAACTGCATGTTTACCCATATCTAAAAACTCAATCATTTGCTTAACTCCTTTATCCAATTACTTTGAGAATCTCTTTCGATAATGCCGAGTTTAATTCTTTTTACTATTGCTAAAATAAAATACACTTGATACATTGCAAACATATAAAAAAGTGGCAATAACATTGTAATGTGGGCAGATGGCTTATCAAACTTTGTTACTGTTGGACCTTGATGCAATGTATTCCACCACTCGACAGAAAAATGAATTATAGGTATATTGATTAAACCTACTATTGATAAAATGGATGTTACTTTTACAGCTTGACGCTTATCTTGGATTGAGGCGTATAGAACCATTATCCCTATGTATAGAAAAAATAAAATTAGTTCCGAAGTTAGCCTTGCATCCCAAACCCAATATGTTCCCCAAGTAGGTTTTCCCCAAATCATTCCTGTAATTAGTGCTATAAAAGTAAATAGTGCGCCTAATGGGGCGCATTGAACGCTGATAATTTCCATTATTTTTACCTTCCATACTAAAACTATAAAGGCAGAAACAGCCATAACGACATATGTTTGTAATGACATCCAAGCTGCAGGAACATGCACAAACATTATCCTATAACTATGCCCTTGCAGGTAATCAATTGGTGCAATGAAAAGTGACCAATAAATCCCTGCTATAAAACCTATAAGAACAAGGATAGGTAAATAACTAAATAGCGTTATAAACGAATTGTAGAAAAACTTTAAGTTACCAAATCTTTTAATATTCATAATCAATTATTAATAGTTATTTTTAGCGTCAACGACATTAAATAAGGTAAAAAGGCTAGTGCCAAAACCAATAAGGCCACTAAAATATATAGTTGTGGGCTTATAATATGCATACTAGAAGCTATGCTAATGGAATCTGCTGCAAATACAAGCACAGGAATATAAAAAGGTAAAATAATAATTGGTAGTAAAATATTATTTCTTGGAAGACTTATGATAAGCAGTGATCCAAATAAACCTATTCCAATAAGAGTTGGAGTTCCAACAAATAAAGTAATGAGCAAAATCATTAAAACAAAAGCATCAAGAGAATACATTATTGAAATTATAGGTAAAAAAATTAACAGTGGGACAAATGTTACAACCCAGCATGAAATTATCTTTGAGAAAAACATACTAGACAAAGGTACTTTAGAAGTTAAATATAAATCTAAAATTCCACTATCTAGGTCATCGTAAAAAAAATTATGTGATGATAGCAGTGTTGTTAAGATTGATATTATCCAGATAATCCCTGGCATAATTTTCATAAGCAAATTAACGTCTGGGCCCAAGACTAAAGGAAAAATACTTACGATTAAGAAAAAAAATAATAAAGGCAATAGAATAGATGTCTTATTTCTATAAAATAATAAAAAATCTTTTTTTAAGGTATCTAAAATCATTTTGACAAATCAATATTTTTTGTAATTAAAAAGCTAAATTCATCTGGAAACTCTATATGAGACGCACAGACTATAATTCCACCGTACTCTGTATGTGACAACATCCTTTTTAGTATAATTTTTTTTGATGCAGTATCTAGAGAATTAAGTGGTTCATCAAGAAGCCAGATAGATTTATTATTTGACTCTATAGCATTATTTCTTGGTGCCCATAACCTTAAAAGTGATAATTTCTTTTTAGTTCCTTCTGATAAAGTTGAAACTTTTCTATTAGAATACTCAGAAAGTCCAAGTGCCGATAATATTTTTTTACTATCGAAGTCCTTAAATTTATCTTTACTTGTGCCCGAATCATAACAATCAATGTAAAATAAGAACTTTAAATTTTCAGCACATGTTAAATCATCATTTATACAGTTTTTATGACCAAGATATAGTATTCTATTTTTAAATTCGTCTTCTATTTCATCAGATTTCATTCGATTATCAAAGCGAATCTCTCCATTTTCTATTGGGCATAAATTACATAAACACCTCAGAAGTGTACTTTTCCCTGAACCATTATTACCTGTTACCAACATAAAATCGCCTGAATTAAGCGTGAATGATAAATTATCTAGAACTTTTTGTTTATTCCTATAACAAGTAATTGAATCAGCTGTTAAATACATATTCTGTTACGCAAACTTATATAGTCTCATGTTAAAAATTTGATACAATATTCTATCATAGATAAGGGAGTCTGTAGGATGGGTCAAAAAATATTAGTTTTAACATCTATAGCATCGATATTTGCAGGTATTCTATTTGCTATTGGATTTAATACTACATTGGAGGCGACAAATACTACAGAATTCTGTACATCTTGCCATTCTATGCAATGGAATAAAAAGGAATGGATGGAATCTGTGCATTTTAAAAATGCGTCAGGCGTAAGAGCTGAATGCAAAGATTGCCATGTTCCACATCCAATGGGTCCAAAACTTTATGCTAAATTTATGGCAGCAAAAGATATTTGGGGAGAAATTACTGGTTCAATTGATACAAAAGAAAAATTTGAAGAACATAGATGGGAAATGGCTAATAGGGTTTGGCAGAAGCAAATAGATTCAAACTCAAGAGAATGTAAGTCATGTCATATTTTTTCTGCATTTAGTAAAGAGGAGCAAGATAGAATAGCTTACAAGAAGCATAAAAAAGCAGAAAGAAAAGGGATTGCCTGTATAGAGTGCCATAAGGGTGTAGCACATAAACCCCCAACTAAGCCCGATAAAAAAGTTGATAAAAATACTGGAATTATGCTGTCGAACTATTAAAATGGGGTAATAATAATAATAGGGGGAGATCAATGGAGTCACGCACAGCCATTAAACAATTCTGTTTGTTCGTATTTTTATCTTTAGTCTTTCCTATAAATTTAATGGCAGATGGCCATGGGAAAAAGGAAGCATCAGTTGATATGTTAGTTGGTGCTTGTGTAGCATGTCATGGTAGTTCCGGTAACAGTGCTGGCCCAGCAATACCAACAATAGCGGGTATGACAGCTAATTACTTTATTGGAGCAATGCTCTCATATAAGCATATTGATAAAATTGAAGATGCCGAGAAGATTGTGGAATCAGATCAATCTCTTGAAGATGTTTTCATTTGGAAAAGAAATCCAACTATAATGCATAGAATTGCCAAGGGATATACTCTGTCTGAAATTAAAAAAATGGGAGCTTACTTTGAAAAACAAAAATTTATTCCAGCTAGTCAAAAATATGATAAATCATTAGCAAAAAAAGGTGACTCTCAGCATGAAAATGCATGTGATAAATGTCATACTGAAAATGGATCTTCAAATGAGGATGATATGCCAATCATTGCTGGCCAATGGAGTTTGTATACTAAGTATAAGTTAGCAGATTTTAAAGAAGGTTTGCGTACAATGCCAAAGAAAATGAAAACAGCATTAAAAAAATATCACGAAAATACAGATATTAAAGACTTTGATGATTTAATAAATTTTTATGCTAGCCAGCAATAATTAAAATTGAGGAAATATAAATGAAACGTATAACTAGAAGAAAATTTATAGGAGTTACTAGTGGTGTCGCTGCTGCATCAGCTATAGGACTAGGCCTGCCAAAATTATCATTTGCTGGGTCTCATGGGAAGAAAAAAGTCGTTGTGATTGGTGGTGGAGCTGCTGGCGCAATAGCAGCAAAAACTGTTAAGGCCTTAGATTCTGCCATCGAAGTAACACTAATTGAACAGAATTCAAATTACTATACATGTTTTATGAGCAATGAAGTTATAGGTGGTAATCGAAACATTAAGACAATAAAACATTCATACTCAAAATTAGAAAAAAGAGGTATAAAAGTTGTTAAAGCTTATGCAGAAAATATCGATAGTTCAAAGAAAACTGTAAAAATATCAACTGGAGATAATGTTTCATATGATAAATTGGTAGTTTCTCCTGGTATTGATTTAAAATTTGGTGAAATTGATGGTTATACAGAAGCTGCTTCTAAAAAGATGCCACATGCTTGGAAAGCTGGGGATCAGACAAAAATACTAGTTAAACAGTTAAGCTCAATGAAGGATGGGGGTACGGTCATTATAGCTCCGCCAGCTAACCCATTTAGATGTCCGCCTGGACCATATGAAAGAACATGCCAAATTGCATATTTTTTAAAAAATAATAAGCCAAAATCAAAAATTTTGATTCTTGACGCAAAAGAAAAATTTTCAAAAATGGGTTTATTTAAACAAGGCTGGAAAGATAGATATGATGGAATGATTACTTGGGTTCCAGGAAGTGAAACTGATGGTGGTCTTGAATCTGTTGACACAAACTCTATGACTGTAACTACAAAATTTGGTGATACACATAAAGGTGATGTTATAAATGTTATACCACAGCAAAGTGCTGGAAAGATTGCAATAGTTTCTGGCCTCACAGATAAATCTGGTTGGTGCCCTATTCATTTAGATACATTTGAATCAAAACTTCAAAAAGATATATATGTGGTTGGTGATGCAGCAATAGCAAAAGGCCTTCCAAAATCTGGATACGCTGCAAATTCAGAGGCAAAAGTTTGTGCACATGCAATTGTGTCTGAGCTTCATGGTAACGAACCTGGCGTTCCTTCATATGTAAACACATGTTATAGTTTGGTAGCCCCAGACTATGGTATTTCTGTAGCAGCAGTTTATAGACTAGCTGATGATAAAAGCAAGATAAATAAAGTGTCAGGTGGTTTAACTCCTGTAAATGCATCTGATGAAGCTAGAAGAAGAGAAGTTCAATATGCATATAGTTGGTACGATAATATTATAGCTGATATGTTTGGATAAATTGGCTTAAAAATAAAAGAAAGGGGCCTTTTCATAAGGCCCTTTTTTTTTATATATTATAAAAATGAGTAATAAAAAAAATTCAAAATTAGATAGTAAAGTATATGGAGGTTTGATAAATTCATCTGATTCGTTCTTTATATATAATAGTATAAAAAATGACAATTCTCCTTCACTAATATTAACAAGCAGTGAAAAGGAATCGAAAAGAATTGCGTCAGAAATTTCTACATTTAGTAAAGAGATAGCTTCCAAG
>MDSZ01094729.1_pt1 | contig 16457 bp, 26 predicted proteins | sample 811201 | NCBI WGS metagenome assembly MDSZ01 (sample SAMN05326647, study PRJNA326480) | marine metagenome | isolation source: seawater | place: Indian Ocean: North | collected 2010
CAATAAGTTTTTTAACTTTATCACGCTCTTCAACATCGACTTCACCTCTTATAAAGTATACTTGTTTACCTTCATTGTTATTTTTAAGTTTTTCATATAAAGCTTCTCCGTGCTTAATATAATCGACAAGTATTAACGAATTATTTTTAACACCCGTTGTTAGTTTATCAATTACATTATTACGAAAAGTATTTTCGAATAAAAATTCAAATTCTTGTCTATACCTTTCACCTGGGTCATTTAACTCAACACTATAGTTAGGTTTAGTGTGGTAATGTAACTTAATTATATGAGCAACTGCATTAGTTACATACTTTTCTACACGAAGTTCATAACTTCTTTTTTGGTATATTACAGGCCCGATTTTACCTATAATGTTCCACTGATCGGAATTATTATCTGGTAACGTTCCTGTAAATCCGAACTTGTTGTGGGTCTGTATAGATTTAATTATTTTGTTTACTTTGTTTGAACGTCTGACTTTATGACATTCATCTATAACCAAAACGTCTAAAAATTGTATCCATTCTAAGTCTGTTTTTTCACTCTGTAATATACCTAAGTTAGCTATAACCACATTACTGGTAATATCTAAATCGTTATTACCTGTCCACTTTGAGAATGAAAAAGTCACACCATAATTTTCAAAATCAGAAAATGTTTGATTCACAAGACCTAAATCAGGAACTATAACTAAAACTTTCCAAGTATCTTGTTTAGATTCAGCGTAACCTCTTTCTAGTAAGTTTGCCATGGTCAAAGTCTTACCACCTGCTGTTGCTAACATGATAACACCGCGACCTTTTTCAACACATTCTTCTACTATTTCATCTTGATAATCTCTTAACTCTAATTTTAATTTAATATCAGATGAATTTTTAAATTTTGGTTTAATAGCCTTTTTTATTGAACTATCCAAGACTATTTTTTCTTCAGGATACTCTTTTTTAATGTATTGAATAATATTTGCTGTTAAGCCTACTTCATATTTTCCTGCGGGTGTGATTACATAAGTACGAGCAGGCATATATCTCCCGTAACGTCTTGCGAATCTTGCGCCTTCATTTTCAAATGAAAAATGTTCTCTAATTGAATTAAGATGTTCTGTTTTTATTACAGCTTGACGCTTTCTAGTGTCGTACTCGAACGTAACCATCACTCTGATTATAAAGAATTTACCGCCCTTTTCAAGATAAATATTTAAATGCTGCCTTTAATATTTTATGAAGGCATAGTGGAGCCACCTTCAGAAAGTCTGGCTTTAAGAGCCGTTTGTTTGTCGTTCGAAACTGATTTTGTATTAGAAGTATCGGAAAATGAATATAAAGACATTTATTTCCATTGGATAAAAACAATACATCTAGATGATTTTATTAATGACATTGTAACAAGACAAGAAAAAGTATACGGATTAAGACTAGGTAATGTGGATAAAAATCCCTGTCTAAAAATAGACAGGGTGTCTTGGGATAATGTAGGTAAAGTTATTAGTATTATTACTTAATTTCTATATCAAGACCTTTACGCCATCCTAAGACTATGTTTAATAGGTATGCATATATTGCACCACCAAGCCATCCAGCAACTGCAAAAGAAACAACGTCTTTAATGTTAGCAGTTACAGAATCACCAATTGTGTTTATGGCTGCATCTAAGTCGCCCAAACCGCCACCAGCAATAAGTGCTAATACCGGAAAAACTGCAACTTTGATCGCCCCTGTTAGTGCCCCTAGTAATGCTAAAACATTAGCTAAGGACAGCACCCCGACTTTATGTAGTTTTTTCATTAGCTTTATTTATAGTGGAAGATCTTCTTTTTTCTTAAAGACTCCGAACTTTTCGTACTCTGACGTGTTTATATCCACACCATCTTCCTTAAACATTTGTCTAAAAAAGTCTACATAAATTCTATCTAATTGACCCCACCTTATTAATTCCACGTACTGCAAAATAGGTGAATCGGTTTGACCTTCAAATAAATCTCTAGTTAAAAGATCCCCACCTTTACCGTGTCGACATGCCATAAACTTCCATTGTTTGGAATGATCTCTAAAATGTTGACCTACTTCCAGGTTCCATCCTGAATAATAATCTTCTTGAACATTTAATAATTCGATAAACCTTTCCTTGTTCCATATAGCAGACTGTAAAGAGCATCTGTACTCATTATCAAGAGATATAAAACCGAAGTTTTTATTAGTAATAATACCTTCTTCCTCAATTAAAGGTTCATCTGGTTCAGGCATAGATAAACACCTTAACTTTGTAATGTCGTGTTTATCCATATAGTTAAGAGCTTGCGATATATTTTCGTTTATTACAGGATTAACTATAATCTGGTCTTCTACCATAAACAAAACATACTTTGTTTTTATTTTGTTTAGTGCATGAAGCACCATAGGTTTAAAATGATTAGCAAATTCATCATATTCAACACCCGTTTCAAAACATTCAACCTTTTCGCTTTCATATTTGGTTTTATTGCATACTGTATATGCTTTATAAGGACAATCTTTCCAATTTTTTTGAAAATAAAAGTCCCAAATTTTTATAATTGGTTGATATGCATCAGAACTTAAAACTAAAATAGATAAATCAGAGTTTGTCTTCATATTGTTTTAATGATGGAAGATCACCGACCACATGTTGTTTTTCAGATTGTTTTAATTTAAAGTCGTGAATGATATAACCTCTATCTATAAGATCGTTGTAAGTTAAAGAAACATAAATTTCAGCATCATCATCACCTTTCGGGTAACGATAACCTTTTTTATCTGCACCTACAAATGAGTCATAAAATAAGTCTGCACTTTTCCAATAATGAGTACCTATTAATCCGTTATTGGAAATGCATTCTTTTTCAGACATTAACATTCCAATATGTTGATGGTTTAGTTTAATAAAACTGTAATGAGGATCACATGTGTTAATGGTTACAACAGCCCCGTCAGGGTCCTTTTCTTTTATAAACTTTATAAATCTGCTACTATCCCATTCTAAAACTTGATCTACATTAGTCTGGATTAAAGGTCCGTTGTTTTTAAGATGGTCTTTTGATTTGTATAATGTCTCTGCTGGGCCACTAGTTACTTCATCGATAAAAATTATTCGTGCATCTGGACAAAAACTGGATATTATATCATAAGCATTATATTTTTCTTCATGCTCTTTTAATACCATAAAATGATAATCACCGTCGATGTTTAAGCTTTCATAAGCTCTTTGCACCATGGTTTTACCTTTTATATCGATGAATGGTTTGGGTGTATCTATTCCAACTTCTTTAAAAGCTGTACTTTTACCAGCCATTGGTATAACAACATTCATTTGTTACAATTTATTAGAGTTTGAAAGATATTCAAATAGATGAGCTGCAACCCCTTCTCCACCTTTAACGGGTAAAACGCACGATATTCTTTTTATTTCTGGAATAGCATCTTCAGGGCAAAAAGCAAAACCAACTCTTTTCATTATTTCTAAATCTTGAATATCATCCCCCACAAACCCAACTTGAGATGCTGGTGTATTAAAATCAAAACAAATATCATTTAATTTTTGACTCTTATTTTCACCTTTACTATGGTTTACATGTAAAAAGGGAAATTTTCTTCGCTTAGCGAAAGCAGGGTTTATGTCTAAACTTCCAGAAAATAAAGCTACATTAATATTAAGCTCATTTTTTAATCTTCTTAAACCTGTAATATCTTTTTGATTATATGTTTTAGATATTACTTCACCTTTTTCATTATATGCTGCCTTTCCATCAGTCAATACTCCGTCGATATCAAATAATATAAGTCTTATGTCAAGCCAACTCATAATGTTTCTAATTTATTAATTTCAATAATATTTTTTATATCAAACCCAATAGAACTCATAATTTTCTCAACCTTTTCTAGATAGTCAATTAAAAGTATCTGTTCTTGAATTCGTTTGTTAATATCTTTAATTGTTTCTGAATTTTCAGCAACCTTTTCTGCATTAGGTGTTGTTAATCTTACATTACTTTGTTCTTGTACTGCACGGGTTAAAGTAGCAATCTTTTCTTTTTTAAGATCTTTAAGTTGATTTAGCTCGCGTTTATGCCTCATTAACCTACCCACCCATATATGTTTACGACCCGGTAGCATTAATTGAGTATTTTTTAAATTAAACTCATCAATTGATAAATGCTCTTCTAACTCTTGACTATACTTGTCTAATGTATCGGACACTATAAATAATTATTGATAGGAATCCAGTAATGTCAATATTTAAAAATGCATTCTTAAGATCTATATTGAGAGAAATGGAAGGTGGTAATACTGCTGGTTCCGGTGGTGCTTTAGGGTCTTGGGACGGTTCAGTTTTTTCTGGTGATTTTTATGCACCCGGTGATTCAAGAATGCCAAAGTTTTTGGGTGCTAAAGTCGTACAAAGACGTAAAAAGAAAAAGAAGAAAAAGAAAAAGAGTAGAAGAAAATCCAAAAAGAAATAAATCTTTGGGTGGATAACTACGGTCACTGGTCTTATAATCTCGAAGAGAAAGAGATACCCGCACACTTCTACGGTTTCATTTATCTAATTACAAACACAGTTAACCAGAAGAAATATATAGGTAAGAAACAAGCACGTACAATTAAGAAACGTCCTCCTCTTAAGGGTAGAAAGAATAAAAGACATGTTGAAGTGGAAACAGATTGGAAGACATATACAGGTTCATCAGATAAATTAAACGAAGATATAGAAAGATACGGTAAAGATAAATTTACATTTGAAATATTAAAATTTTGTCAGAGTAAAAGCGAATTAGCATATTATGAAGCTAAAATGCAATTTGACAATGATGTACTGCTGAAAGAAGATTTTTACAATGGTATTATTAATTTAAGAATCGGTAAAATAAAGTTAAGTTGATTTACATTGGTACATAGTTTAAAATCACTACGTGAACTTAAGCTTATCTGCATATAATATAGAGCTTATAGATTTTCAAAATATACATAAGTTATTTGAACATGAATTAATTGATGATTTACATAAATTTCAGTTATTAGAAGTTTTTCAAGAAAGAGGATTATCAAATAAAGATATAAAAAAGCTATTTTATCATCATATTATTAAAACAATTGTTGAATATTTTAATTCTCATGTAACAAATAATAAATTAGTACTTTACTTCAATAATACGCAGTTTTACGAAAGTGAATTGTTAAAATATCTAGATGAACACAAATATCTTAAGTTTCTTTCAACATTTCTAGTTACTATTCGTAACATGTTACCTGTAAAAGTGGTTGTCTCACAAAGATCATTGATTTTCTTTAAAGAGTTATTATTAAAAGACGACGGTAGAGCTAGAGGCACCGTATTGAAAATTAATTCCACTATGAATAAATTTAAAATTGAAGACTTTACGTTTTCGAAAGTAAAGAAGTTTGCTTTAAAGTACGAACTTAATTTCTTATCGCGCGATTACTTTAATAACTTTAAAACAAAACAACTTCTCTTTAAATAAATATAGACAATGAAGTTCGATGACGCTATAAGTGAAGGGTTTGACAAATTCTTCAAAGAAAATAAAGACGCAAGAATTTCCATATCGATCGGTGATGCTCGTAAGATACGTGATGTAGCTTATCAATTGCTAGGTACTAGATCTATGCTAGGTGCTACACCGGAAGAAAAGGAAAACCTACTTAAAGCAGCTACTATTGCTACTCACATGGATATGGAATTAAGACCTTACGAACCAAGAACAGTTAAGCCAGATGAACACGTGGAAGACGAAGATGAAATGGGTGAAACACAATATGGTTCAGCTCAAATGGGTCCGGGTATGAAAGAACAAGAATTTGATACTACCACTAGTGGTGATTTAGAAAGAACTTTACAAGGTGTAACACGTAACCCAGAAATTATGAAAATGGATCAGGAGATAGCTAAACACGGCCAGGCACTTAAGAATGCACAAAATCAAAAAATGGATGTAGTTAAAAGAGTTATTGACAGCCAAGTTTTCGGAGGTGAAAGCAAATGAACGTAAAAACAAAAAGCAAATTTTTATCATTAATTAAAAACAAGAAAAATGTTCTTAATGAACAACCCGAGGTACCAGCTGGTGTACCACAATTACCACCAGGGGAAGAAGTGGTTGATAAACAAACGGTTGATATTGATATTAAAGAACCAGAAGAACCGCGATTTAAAGAACTTACACCAGAAGGCGAAGTCGAACTTATCAGATTAATTAGAAAAGCAATGGTTTTAGATCCTACTGAAGGTACTATACCACCAGAAATATTGGATAATGAAATTAATGAAAACAATGGACGTGAAATGTTAGTTATGATGAAAAACTATATGAACACGTTCTCTGATGACCCTGATATCAATTACTAATGAAAAAATATTTACCACTATCTGACGTCTATGGGGATGTAATTGGTTCTAAAGTACCAAAACCACCGAGACAAACTGTTAATGAAAATGTAACTGTTGATTTTGACTTTGGTGGCGGTGGTGGTAGGGTGTCTTATTCGTTACCAGATGAGTATGCTGAAAAATTACATAAGCGTGTAAAAATTGAAGCACAGCAAGACATAACAAAATATGTAAAAGAAATTTTCCATAACGGTGATTGGGGTAACCAACCTAAGTCTGAAAAAGAGTTTACTGAGTTAGTAGTTGAATCTGATGTTTCGCATGCAGTTGAATTGCTAAAATATCTTGCTGAAGAAAAAGACAGGTTATTAGAATTCAATCAAGTAGGTATAACCAATATTGTGGATTTTGTAGATTTGATTGTTGATAATTTACCAGATAAGTTTAACGAAAATGGTAATGCATTATCGAACTTAATTAAAGCAACCCATTTAACTATAAGACCAGGTGCTTCTACATCTGTAGGTTTAGGTGAAGCTACTTTTGCTATCTTTGGTACAGCTAAAAAAGGAAATAGCGGCGACTTACAATGGTCTGGATATGAAGTAGAAATAAAAACAAACGGTGCTAGTGATTCAGGAGCAGTTTTAGGTGGTGATGGTACCATTAATAAGGTTTCAGAAAGGTTAGCTAAGAGAAGTTCATACACAGATCTACAATATGATAAAATTAAAAAAACTCTTAATCATGTAGATATTGTTATTGATACTTTTAATGAAGGTGACATCGAACAAGCAAACAAATTGTTTGATAAGGTAAGGAAAGATTTAAAAATTATACAAGGTAAAAGAAGTAGTAGGCTTTATGATACTATTATTAATTCTGAATTAGAAGCTATTATGGGTACACCTATTTCCAAAACTTCACTTCAACCTTCTAGAAGAGATACGGGTGTTAGACTTATAGGGTTACTTAAAACAGATTTAGAATCAAAATTAACAAGTGCTGCTAAAAAATCTACTAACTTACCGTCGCAAATTGCAGCATTGTTTAGTGAAACAGGTGACGATATTGACACTTATATTACCGTATTTTCAGAACTTAAAACTTACGGTCATGTATTTAAAAATGGTAAAGACCAGTTAAGAAACTTTTTTACAGGAAGAGATTTTACTCAATTTAACCCCAGAGAAAATTATGAAAACTTTCAACGTTTAGTTGGTGCTATAGCAATAATTGGATATCAAGAAGTAGTTGAGTTTGACTACTTGACTGCAGGTAATGATAATAATTTTACCATGGTAGCTATTGATTGTAAAGATCCAAATTTAGAAAAAATATACTCTCAGTTGGAAAGAGTACCTCAAATAAAATTCGATATAGATATCGATGTATTTGAAGGGGGTAAATTTAGATCTCAAACTGTATTTGCAAAATCACCAAGAATAATATTAGCAGACTAATGAAATTTGAACATGAATTAATATTTGAAGCTTATAGCAACGTTTTATTAAATGAAGGCGGTGCTGCAGGTCATATGAAGCACCCTTTTGATTTACCTGAGGTAAAAGATGGTGAAGACCTTATTGCTAAATTCAACGAAGCACCTGTTTATTTAGATAGGTTAGGTGGGTCACTAAAGATAGATGGCACGAATGTAAGTATTAAACTAGTTGAAGATGAAAACGGTAACAGGCAGTTTGCATTAGATAGAGGTTCAATGGCTACTATTGATGTAGAAGGTGTTACTATAGATAAACTAGAAGATAGATTTAAAACTAAGGATGGTTCACCTCATGGTATGGTAAAATCTGGTGAAATAATTTTAAGTATTTTTAATACAGCTTTACCTCAGATTGGACAAGAGTTAAGAACTTTAGGTTTATGGAATGACCCATCAAAGTTTATTAATTCAGAATTTGTACAACAAACAACTAATGTTGTAGAATATGATAAAGACTTTTTAGCTTTACATGGCATAAATCAGTTCATGGAAAAGCATGATAGGCATGGTAATTTAGTTCGTAAAGGTGCTAAACGTAAAGAAGTAATAAACCCCGTTTCTGGTCTAAAGCAACCTGAAAAGGGTACTTCAAAAGCCGTTCCTTATGATAAAGATGCTTTAGAAAGTTTAGTTGAAAAGGTTAAGCCTATAGGTCTTGAATATGGTTTTGATATTATATCTACTATTCCCGTTAAAAAGATAAAAGATCCTGATTTTGAATCTGTTATAAATCAACCCGTGGAAATAAAAGTTGAGCCGCAACAGGTTGAAACAAAAACTTTAGGTGAGTGGTTAGCAGCAGCTTATAACCCTATAAACAAAACAACAAAAGCTGTTAACGGTAAGACTTCTCCAGCGGTTAGTAAAGAAAATTATTTTAATGTTTTTACTGGTGATATGCCCGTAAGTGCAATCTATGATGCTGATTCAGTACTTGATGCTATAAACGGTGCATTAATGTACAAAGCAACCATTGATTTGGGTAATGAAATGCTGCGTAGTTATAGCTCCGATTACGGTAATGCTAGTGATCACGAAGGTATTGTTATTAACACAGACCCACCTTTTAAAATAACAGGTGATTTTATTACCCAGGGTATGACTAGTAAATTTAGACAGTCTCCCGAAGACGAACAATCAGCACCCGGTGTTAATTTTGGTAACGGTTATCAGAATGTTAATGCTCAATCTACAAACTATAATGCAAGTAGTAAAGACCCTGGTGGTACCCCATATACAAGAAACCCTGGACCTGGTAAAGGCGTTTATTTTCAATAATTACCTATATGGGTTTTGTAAAATACCACGATAGGATAAAAGACTATAATTTCTCTCCTGATTGTACTATTTTTAACTACGATACTACCTACTTTTTATGTAAAGACGGTCCATTAGTTTATGATCACGGTATTGGTGGTTATATAGAACCAAGATTAGGTGGTAACCTAAATCAACCTGATTGGTTTTATTTTAAGAAAACTATTGAAGAGCAAAAACCTTATAAAATTATTATACCCGAAGCTTTTGTTAACGGATATTATCCTGATATAAAGAATTTTTTCGAAACAGAAATATTTCAAATGGGGTATGGTGGTAAAGGAAACGAAGATAAACTAATGGTTTATATTCAAAAAGAACAAAACTTTTTTCATGAAGAAATAGTAGCAGCTGCTGATTGGTTTTATCAAGAAGAAAATATTGAAAAATATCCTAACATGGTATACCATTCTTTAGGTCATAATGTACCACCTGAAAACCCTTATTTTGACGTTTTTAAAAATTACACTTTTTGTAAACAAGGTTTTGCAAACGAGTCATTCGGAAAATTATATGCTTTAAGAAATTCAACACCTCTTAATGAAATAGAAAAACGAAAAACTGCTAATTTTGAACCCGGTAAGATAGTATTTTATGGTAATCTTGCTACAGCAAACAGACCTACTTTGCAAAGAGCTGCCAATTTGACCAAAAAGATAAATTTAGAAATTATAACTTACGGTGAAGAAAATTTAAACGATGCAATATTAGGTAATAGAGGTGTAGGTGCTTCTTTCGACGGGTTGGTATTCGCTACAATTAGAGATAATGAATTTGGTATAAATTGTACACCTTCTATAAAATACACAAGAGCTTCTAACTTTATTAAAATTAACAATAATATTGATATGTTCGGTACAAGATTTTTAAAAACCTTACCTGGTAAATTATCTGCTGCGGATGATGAACTTGAACCTTACATTAAAGCATTAGAAGAAGGGTATGAAGAGTATATGGATTTTGGTATTCATAACTATGAAAAAGATTTAAAACTTAATAGATTTTCGTTCTTTATAACTCTTTTACAAAAGTTTTATAATATTGAATTATTTGTATACGATATTTTATTTGGTTGTGACTTAGAAGAATTTATAGAACATCGTTTACCTTTGAAAGTCGATTTTTCTGTTTTTAATGAAGCCGCTAAACCTGAATTTATTATTAGAAATGATAAAAAAAGCATGACTACCGAATATATTAAAGAGCTAGGTCATCATTTTGACGAAAGATTTAAAGCTCAATATAACAAGAAGTTTAATAAATAATAGAGTGAAGACGTTTAAACAATTTTTCTTTAAAGAAAATACCCCCGGTAGAACGGTAGCTTTAGTCCCGGGGAGTTTTAAACCCCCTCACAAAGGCCATTTCGAAATGTTTAAGCATTATGCAAATGATGCTGATGAGGTGCTAGTTGTTATAAGTGATCCTCAAAATCCGAATAGCATAAGAACGACCGAAGCAGGTAAATACGTTCCTGCTGAAGTAGCAGAAGACATATTTAGAATATATGCAGAGAATGAAGGGATAAGAAATATTCGTTTTCATAAAGACCCAGCACCTGTAAAATTTGTTTATGATTATTTTGCTGAAAGAACTCAACCTGGAGATAAAATTATTTTAGGAGTTGGTGGTAAGGGTGAAGATGCAGCAAGATATAAAAACGCTGCTAAATATGCACCTGAAGGGGTCGAGTTCGTTGTTGATGTGTTTAGTACTGTAGGTGGTGACACACCTATGAGTGCGTCAGATATAAGAAATAAATTAGATAACTTAACTGTTGAAGATTTATTACCTTATATACCGGATAGCTTGAGACAGAATAATGCTGTTGTAAATACGGTTTATCAAAAACTTACCAACTTACCTTCTGTAAATGTGGATTAACCATCATAAAAAATTACTATTCTTCCATGTACCTAAAACAGGTGGTCATGCTATACAATTATCACTTTTAGATAACAAAAATTTTAAAGATGATCCTAAAGGTTATGAAAAATGGCAAGTAGTTTTAGGTATGCACGGTTCATTTAGTGATTTTAAAGAACGTTTACCTGAGCTTTATGAGAACGTTAAAGATAATTATTATAAATTTAACTTTGTTCGTAACCCTTGGTCTCATGCATTAAGTTTTTATTTTCATGACATCGATGTAGACAGATTTTTTACACAGTATGGTAATGAATTTAATCCTAAAGATTTTAATGATTTTAAATGGTGGTTGGAAACAAAATATAAATCGCAATCATATTACACCTTTAACAATGAACTGTATCATTATGATGAAATTTTTAAGTACGAAGAAATAAAAGAGGTGTGGCCTATAATAGCTGAAAAGTGCGACTATGTTCAAAGAGATTTATACTATTACCCAAACGTTATGAATAAAAATAAAGAAAATGTTTTAGGTTTAGAATATCCCGAAGATTATAGAACATTTTACGATGATGAAACAAAAGAAATAGTTAGACAAAAAGGTTTAAAAGAAATAGAAATGTTTAACTACGAGTTTTAACTCCTCATTGGATTTTGAATTCTACTACCCGTGTACATAGCAAGTGTTTTATCAATATAATGATGTACATGATTTAATTCAGTTTCCGATAAATTTGCAGTTAATGGTGTTATTTCCGACATAATAAAATCTTTTGCTCTCGTAGTAAAGTCTTGTCCTTGAGCTTTACCTGCTGCAACATAATCTTGAATTTTTTTTAATTCTGTATCAATTACACTATATATACCACGACTTTCTTCATCTTCATCACCAACACCTAATCTTTTATCGTGTTTCTTACTTGTAATCATTTTTATTAAAGAAACTTCATCTGGTGTAAGTTCATACAATTCATTATCGATTTCAACAGTAACCGTATCACCAGGTAAATCATCTGAATCGTTATCATCATATGGCTTTAACTGTACTCTATTAGCTTGAGTGTAACCTCCAGCTGGTTCATCTCCTGAATTAAATGCTAATGCACCTGACTCAAGAATTTTTCTCATGTTAAGATCGTCTTGCTTCACACCAATATTTATAAATACTTGTATGCAGTTCGATGATTTATTGTTACTTCTAGGTGAAGAATATGAATTAGCAGATATACTTGAAAAGAAAGGCAGTCGCTGTACTAAGACTACTAAACAAGCTAGCTCTTACCTTTCTAGTAAAAAGTATATGAAGTGTGTAAAGAATCCTTCCGGTAAGGGATACAAACGGATACACTACGGAGACCCAAAGAGACGCATTAAAAAGAGCAACCCTAAACGACGTAAAAGTTTTAGAGCAAGACATAAATGTTCAACTGCAAAACCAGGTACAGCGCGTTACTTAAGCTGCAAAAATTGGTAAAATGAAAACTTTATTTAACAAAAAATTCGAACAACTCATAAATGAGTATGGTGGTCCTTTAGACCTACAAGTAAATAGACAACATGGTGGGACTTACACTGGTAATACTGACGATGACGAAATGGCGGAACCTAGCGAAGAAGGTGAAGAAGGGGATGAAAAGTCAGACAAGCAAAAAGATATCGAAAGTTTAAAAGCTTTAAGAGCCAACCCCGACAAAAAACATGCTATTAAAAATTATGGTTCGGTAGAAAAATACAAAAAAATGCTTACTCGTAAAATAAACGATTTAAAATCAAACGATGAAAACGAAGAAGCTAAAAGAGGCTTTCAGCAACTTAAAGGTGATAAAGATACTTACGGTAGCAGCAAGATGCAAAGAACTTTAGATTCTTTACTATGAGAATTCTAATCCCGATTGCTTTTTTATTTACCGGGTGCACTAATTGGGAAGTAGTAGAATCAGATTATTGTTGCGGTGGGCATATACATCATACGAATCATACTGTTTATGTTGTAGACCATTATCACCCTCATCATAGACATAGTAGAAGAAATAGAGTGGATCATGTAACAAGTCGTGATTCAGTACCTTCTAGACCAACACCACCTCCTTCTAGACCTTTACCCCCGCCTTCTTATTCCCCACCACAAAACCCTCCAGCAGAGACAAGAAGGCCTGGGGAAAAACATGACCCATAAAAAAAAGGGCTTACTTTCGTAAGCCCCTGACTCCCCTTCTTTCTAATAATTATTAGAAAGAAACATTGATACCAGCTGATACGGTTACACCGTTTTCGTCTCCCCAAGGTGAATCATCACTATTAAGATAGAAAATGTTCACATAAGGGCTTAAAGAATCGAGCCCATTATAATTTAATGTACCGCCAAATTTCTGGTAGTCATGTAAATCGAATGAACCTAATTCAATATATGGTGTTAAGCTTAGGTCACTTAGAACAGGTAAATCATAAGGGTTACCTGTAATGTCAACAGTAACACCAGAATAATCAAGATCTTGATTATCCCATAAAGTTAACCCGACGCTTGCATAGTCACCAATCAAAGGTAGATTGGGAACTGTAACACCAAGACCAACTTCTGTGCTATCAACTGCAGCATTATGATGCTGAACCTCAATTGAACTATCAAGTGTGAGACCAAATAGTTCAAATGGACGACTCAAACCTAATACCGAATGGTTAACGCTGTCGTTACCACCAAGGCGAGGAACGTTGTAAACTCCACCGAACCCTGTTGCAAATCCAAGATCATAACTTCCGTTAACTCCAACGCCTAGAGCGTCATCAGAATAGTTAAGACCACGAACATAATGCTCGGTTTCATATTGAAGCGTTCCAACCAAAGATAAACCTTCAGCTTTAACATTTACTTGCGTGAATAAACACACAGCCGACATAATGAGAAAAGATAGTGCTTTCTTCATACGAAGATTATTTATTCAAATCCTTACTAATCAATCTTAAATAATATTATGGAAGGAGTTAACAAAGAACAACTCGAAACCGTAATACAAAATATAGGTAATGAATATCTATGGGTAGCTATCGGAGTAGCTGCTACGTTTTTTTGTAGAGATCTTATAATGAACTTTGTTCAAGGAATGTTAGTCTTTTTAGGTTCTAATATAGAAAATGATGATATAATTTATATTAGTGGTCGTCAAGCTAGAGTAGTAAGAAAAGGATTTAAAGCAACGGTTTTTTATATGACTGATAGAAAAACAAAAATGATAGTTCCTAATGAGCAACTTAAGTTCCTTACTATAGAAAGAAGATTACCAGTTAACGGTAAAGCTTATCTACTAAAAGGTAATGACCCGGAATTTAGTGAGTCAGATAAACTGGAGATTGATAAATAAAAATAGAACATATATATTTTTATGGATTCTAAAAAACAACTTATATTAGATACAGTGGCATCTTACATTAAAAATGTTGACCTATATGTTGAAAAGGGCAATAAGTCAGCTTCAACTAGAGCTCGTAAAGCTTTAGCTGAATTAGTAAAAATTGCGAGAGATGAACGTAAAAATATTTTAGATGATAGAAAAAGTGAATAGATTTGCGAACATATGGCATGATTATATAATTAACGAAATAAACGTTGATTCAGACGACATTGTCGGTTTAATTGAACGTATTAGCATTGACGGCCTCGGAGAAGTTGATGCTAAAATTGATTCAGGAAACGGTGCATATAATGTTTTGCATGGTAGCGTTGTAAGTAAAAGAGGTAAGAACGTAATTATTAAAACAATCGACGATAAAAAACTTAAAAAAGAAAAAGTCGATGAAATTGTTATTCATATCGGGTCGGGTAACAAAGAACTAAGACCTGTTGTATTATTTGATATAGAACTTGGTGATGAAAAATATGAAGATGTACCTTTTTCTATTGCAGATAGATCTGAGAATGAATACCCCGTTTTAATTGGTAAAGAGTTTCTCTCACAAATCGACAAATTAATTGACGTTGATAAAAACTACGAACAAGATTAAGTCTTGTTGTGATAGAACATAGTGAAATAACTAATTTCTTTCCGACACCCTTTCTTTTTAACAGATTAGATGAAAGTACGGTTGATAAATTAGAAAAAGCAGTACTTGAAGAGTTTAAAAGGAATTGTAAAGACCCAGAAACGCATTTTAAAGCAGATCATATTGTTCTTGATAGAAATGTATTAGAAGGGTTTTGTAAAAATGCAGGGGTAAATAGTTATCAATCAAACCCAGATTTACAAACACGTGAAGAGTTTGCTTTTTTAAACGAAGATATATTTGAAGCTGCTAGAGTATACGAAGAACAAACTAAAATAATAGTAGAAACTTTCGATATTAGTTTAATGTGGTCTAACATTTACAGACCAAATGGAAATAACCCTGAACATTTTCACCCAAATAGTTTTATAAGCGGTATTATTATTGTTTCGGACCCTTCAACTGAATCATTAAATGGTGTGTCTACTAACTTAGGCGGTACAACTTTCTATAGCCCGGTAAATCAAAATTTTATAATGTTACCAAGAGTAGAAGATACGGGTTCTCTTTATTATACACCTACTGTAAAACCTGAACTTAGAAGAGGTACGTTAGTTTTATTTCCATCGTGGTTAAGACATGCTGCAACCCCTTACTTTCCAAATTCAAAAGAAGATGAAAAGAAGTTTCGTATTACAGTATCTTTTAATATTAATATAAGAGGACCTGCAGGTAAAATTGATCTTTTAACAAGTCACACTTATTAATCTAATACAAATACTTCTACTAACTTATCAATTACTGCTTGATCGTTAGTTAAATCGATTTTAAGCTTTTCTTGCGCTTCGAGCTTTTCCATTTCTTTTAATCGCTCGTTACCCAAGTCTTCGTAATCACCGTAAACGTTTTCCTCATCTATAACATCAAAGGACATGTCGAGTTCATCTGGATTAGAATCTGCTTTAGGAGTATATTCACCAATATCGTGAAATACAAGATTAAACAATTGCTTCGTTTCGTAATCAGCTCTGTTTTTAGATCTTGCTACAAAATCTTCAATATCTTCTACACTTACTTTACCTTTAAGTTGTCCAATAGGGTCAGTTAAAGAACCATAACACATAATGAACAAATATCGTTTAGTGATATTAGCACAATCTTGAATAACAAAGTATGCTGGCTTTTGTTTAATTACAATTCCCGTTTCGGGGTCTTCTGCAGCCTTATGTGCAGGACCCCATAAGTTTCTTTCTCTTAAGCTACAGACTTTAAGTATAGCTTTTTCAAAACCATAAGCGTCTCCGTCTTTCTTTTTAGCAGCCACAATAGTATTTAGCTATTTGTTACCTTATCTCAAACCTGTTGATTCAAATACGTCTCTAGGTACACCTGCAGTAAAGCCACCTTCAACACCTTTTACAATAAC
>MDSZ01109211.1_pt1 | contig 16456 bp, 11 predicted proteins | sample 811201 | NCBI WGS metagenome assembly MDSZ01 (sample SAMN05326647, study PRJNA326480) | marine metagenome | isolation source: seawater | place: Indian Ocean: North | collected 2010
ATATGTAAAAAATGTCATTAACTGATCAGCAATATTATCAAGACAGCACTAATTGGGGAGGCAATCAATTTGTAAAACTCAGTGAGATAATAAACAACTTCTATTTGTTTTATGTAGGAGATGATAAAGTATTGCAATCTGTTAAAAGATATGATGTTGTTTTCCATGCTAAGAGAGCATTACAAGAATTACATTACGATGCTCTAAAAGATGTAAAAGCATTAGAAATAGAATTACCACCAGACTTACAAGTAGAACTGCCAAAAGATTTTGTAAAACTTGTTAGGTTATCTTGGGTGGATGAAAGAGGGAAACTACATCAAGTAATGAAGGATGATAGTTCTACAATTGCTAAAGCTTATTTGCAAGATAGTAGTTATGAGATTTTATTTAATAACGATGGTGAGGCTTTAGAAGGCACACCCTATCTAGAACAAAAAATGACAGAGTTAGCTGATTCGGCTGACAACGACAATACACAATCTAATTTAAGCCATGGATATAATGGTGCTAGATTTGGATTAGATACTTCTAGGGCAAATACAAATGGTAAATATAGAATTGATAAAAATTTAGGTGTAATTAGATTTAGCTCTGAAGTAAAAGGTCAGTATGTAGTAATAGAATATATAACAGATGGATTATCTTACTTATCAGAAAATGAGCTCCAAGTAAACAAATTAGCAGAAGATTTTTTATACAAGCAAATAGCTCATCAAATTGTAAGCCACAGGTTTGGCGTTCAAGAGTATATAGTTCGCAGGTATAAAAACGAAGCATTTGCAGCTATGAAAAATATGAAGATTAGGATGATGGATATACATCCGTTTGATCTCATACAAACTCTGAAAGGTCGAAACAAGTGGATTAAATAATGGAATCAAAAAACGTATTTTCTTCTGGTAAAATGAATCGTGATGCCGATGAAAGGCTGATTCAACAAGGTGAATATAGATATGCTTTAAATGCAAGGGTTATCAATTCATCTACATCTGGTGTGGGTGCGTTAGAAAACTCATTGTCTAATTCTGCTGTTACTACAAGTACTGATTTGGACTTTGGAACTAATCCAGTTTGTATTGGTTCTGTTGCAGATGATTCCTTAAATAAGATATGGTGGTTTGTAAGATCAGATGATGGTTCTTACATAGCAGAATATGATTTAGATAACGAGGTTGCAACTATGGTGTTGCAGGATACTCGTGCTGGAAATGCTAACGTACTAAACTTTTCTAAGTCAGACTTTATACAAGCAGATGTTTTGTATGATAATGACAACGATGTCATCATGTTATTTTTTACAGATGGCATAAACAATCCAAGAAAGATAAATGTAGACAAAGCTAAGTTATTTACTCAAAGTGGTTTTTTAGAAGAAGAAATTACAGTAATTAAAAAGCCACCATTATCACCACCTTCTTTAAATTTACAAACTACACCAACTGCAAAAGAGAACAACATAAAAGAGAAGTTTATTTCTTTTGCTTACAGATGGGAATACGAAAGTGGTGAATACTCTGTATTGTCACCGTTCTCTGAGGTAGCTTTTAAACCTTTTAATTTTAGTTTTGACTACAACATCTCTTCTAATGAATCTATGCTGAATCAGTTTAATTCGGCACAGATTACTATGGACACAGGTAGTGATAAGGTAGTTAAAATAGATTTAGTATTTAAGGTATACGGTGATGATACTGTATTTTTGATAGAGAGTTTTGATAAGCAAAAGAAAAACATATCAGATAATACTACATATCAATTTACCTTTGACAATAGTAAAATATATAAACTCTTAGATAGTAGAGAGCTAAAAAGATATTACGATAACGTACCCTTAACTGCAAGATCTCAAGCGATTGTCGATAATCGTGTAATGTATGCGAACTATACAGAGAACTTTGATCTAAAAGATAGAAACGGTGACACTATAAATATTGACTTTACTCCTGATATAGTTTCAAGTCCAGCAGTTAATGTTGGTGATGTTTACACAAATGTAAAAACAAATAGAGATTACGAATTAGGAATTGTTTATCTAGATGATTTTGGTAGATCAACTACAGTTCTAACTTCTTCTGACAATTCTATATATGTAGATCCAAGTTTGTCAAAAAGCCAAAATAAATTACAGGTTACTATAAATAACCAACCTCCAAAGTTTGCATCTAAGTATAGATTTTTTGTAAAACAAACAAAACAAAACTACTACAACATCCTTCCATCTACATTTAAAAAAGATGATGATACTGGCTTTGTATATGTTTTATTAAATGCTACTGATATTAACAAAGTAAAAGCAGATGACTTTATTATAGTTAAATCAGATACTGGAGGGCAAAAGACATCTTTAGTAGAAACAAAAGTTTTAGAAGTCGAATCTAAAGAGTTAAACTTTTTAGAAGCTGATGACTATCCAGGACAAAACGATCCACCTATTGCACAACCTGCTGGAGTCTACATGAAAATAAAGCCAGTTGGTTTTAGAATGAATCTTGATGACTATGATATATATGAAAATAGTGATTACGATGACAGTTCAAATGGAAGGAATGATCCTCTAGGTTATTACGCAGGACTACCTTCAAAAGTTACTGGACCTTTTTATTATGGCACAACATCTTCAGCAGGGAATGATATTACAATTGCTGGTACATATAGTGGAAGTGTCTATGCTAGGTTAGAAATTAATATTGATGGCACTGGTGATGGTATTAGCACCCATGATACATTTACATGGGCTATTGATTATTTAGATGATGGTGCTACTCCAGGAGCATCAGCTACAGGAGTGACGATAACTCCAGGTGTTCCCATAACTTTAGCAGATGGTATAACAGTAGACTTTGCAGCATCAACTGGACACGATACTAGTGATGTGTGGAACTCTACATTAAAACCTGCAAACCCTAACTATGAGAATAATTCGAAAGCTTACTCAGTATTTAAAGGTATAGATCCAGTTGCAGACGAAGAGATTAGAGCTGGTACTGTTATAAATCTTGAGTACGATGAATATAATGAAGCAACTCAATACTGGACTTACGAATTTGTATCTGCAGGAAATTATCCAAACATAGAGGAGTGGTATTTTAGATCTGGAGCTAGACCTATATTTGAAGCACAGTTTGATCAGACAAGAGTCTTTTTCGAAAGAGGAACATATGGTTCTCCAACAACTAGTTTAGAACAATCAAGAGCTAACACAGAACCTTTACACTTAATAATAAAAAGTTTAGGTACACAAAACAATGACTTTGATTCACGAGTCAAAGTAAATAATAATATACGCATAGTCAAGAGATCATCTACTGATGAACTTTGTTTTGAAACAAAACCAGTTGAGGATACAACTGAATTGTACTATGAAATACCTAAGACTTATGATATCGTAAATGGGTATCATACAGGTACGTCTGCTTTACCAGGTGAAACACCTCAAGTAACACAAACTTTGTTGTTAGGCACTACTAATTTAACTGTAGTAAATTCTATAGGTTATGTAAACACGACTAATCCAGCAGACAGCGATAACTGGGATAACTTCCCTGCATTATCTTCTGATCCTTTTAGTGGAGATGGTTATAAATTGCAATTCTCTCTTGATACTGATGATTACGCATCTTTTGTAAGTTATTTTAATGGTGGCGGTGAACCTAATGATGGAGGTTTTGGTGGTGGCGATGGCAAAACAATCACCTTTACTCAAGGTAATGCTACTTTAACTGTTGCAGTATACTATTTTCAAAGAAATGACATAACTGGTGGCACACGAATTACCCTATTTGATAACGACCAAGGTCTAACATCAATGAGTTCTATCAACTATGTTAGTGGATCTGGCTCTTTCTCAAATACATATACCCCAACTGATTTTACAGTGCAGTTTGGTGATGCAGTAGATGTAACTCAAACAAGCACTAATCCAGCTACAGTAGTTTTACCTTATTACAATTCTTGGGGATTTGGTAATGCTGTAGAAAGTATAGGTATCAGAGATTTATTCAACGCACCTGTATATAAATTAGACACAAAACCATTAACTAATTTACAAGAATATAAAAAATCCTTTAGAACTACTTCTGTAACATGGAGTGGTGTATACGAGCAATCAACACAATTTAATGCATTAAATGATTTTAGTCTTGCTGATTTAAATTATAAAGATCTTGACGATGAATACGGAGATATAAATAGGATAGTTCCAAGAGGATCTGATCTTATAAGTTTCCAAGAAAACAGAGTTTCAAGAATATTAGTAAACAAAAACATATTATTTAATGCCGATGGTTCTGGAAATGTAGGAGCCTCAACAGATATATTAGGAACTGTCGTACCATATGCAGGAGAGTTTGGTGTAACACGACATCCATTCTCTGTTTCGTTGTGGGGTGGACGTATATATTTTGTTGATGAAAGAAGAGGTGCTGTTTGTAGGCTGTCGCAAGATGGCATAGAGCAGATATCCGATTTTGGTATGGTAGACTTTTTTAGAGATAATCTAAAAAACAAAGATCCGTACAGGGTATTAGGTGGATATGATCCTCACGATAGAGAATATGTTGTATCGCTCCAGGGAACTTATAGTGAATGGAGACCAGATACAATAACCTGTGAGCTCATCTATGACGATGATGCTCCACCTACTTCAACATCATCAACAAGTAGTACGTCATCAACGTCTACGACCAGTACAACAGCTCCTCCAACAACGTCACAAACGACCTTTTTTTTTTGATACCACTACCTCCACTACTCTGGAGCCTCTCCCTGGTCCAACAACTAGCACTACAAGCACATCATCTACAGCATTTGTTTGTAAGCCATTCTATATAGGTAAAGATGAAGATGGTAATTTTGTTTGTAGTACAGGCAGCCTAGAAACAACGACAAGTCCATGTGACTTATATGATTATTTTGACGAGGCGTATTGTCATAACGGTGCTGGAGATTTACCAGACGTATTCGATACAGTATACAGGATAATAGATGGACAATATACACCTTTTGTAGGTTTTAATTGTTGGTATTCTGGCTCTAAAACAAACACATATAGAAGTCAAACTGCAGCCTTACAAATCGCCTATAATGGAGTAGTAATAAACAAACAGGCGTGTACTGCAAAAGCACTTCCAACATCAAGCACAACCTCAACCTCTAGTAGCACGACAAGCTCAACAAGTAGCACATCTACAAGTAGTACTTCAAGCACAACAACGTCTACTACATCAACATCATCGACATCATCAACAACGTCAACGTCATCAACAACAACATCTTCTACTAGTAGCTCAACCACAAGCACTACATCTACTAGCAGCACATCAAGTACATCGACATCTTCTACTAGTAGTACATCAACCACAAGTACTTCTTCAACCTCTAGTAGTACGTCAAGTAGTACAAGTAGTACAAGTAGTTCAACTAGTAGTAGTACATCAAGTAGTACATCAAGTAGTACAAGTAGTTCAACGAGCAGTACATCAACAACATCCTCAACATCTTCGACATCAACATCATCGTCTACATCATCTACATCGTCTACATCATCTAGTACTATTCCTACATGTAATCCTTTTGTTTTAGGAACTGGTACTGGTACTAGTGTGCCTTATTGTAATTCAGATCCAGCAGTAGCGTGTGATGCAACTACCAGAATGTTGGCAGACGTTTGTCATAATGGAGACACATCTTTACCAGAAGTTGGCGATAGAGTAAGAAAAACTAATGGTATTGTTTTACAGGGTGGTAATTGTTGGTTCCATGCAGGTACAACTTCTAATGCTGATTTATCTACAGAATATTATACACATATAATACAGATAGATAATAGTGGATACGTTACTAGTGTATACGATTGTAATCCACCGACAACATCAACGTCTAGCAGTACATCGAGTACTACAACATCAAGCACAAGTTCAACAAGCTCATCAACTACAAGTACTTCTAGTACGTCAACTTCATCAACAAGTTCTTCAACTACAAGTACAACGAGTACATCAAGCACATCTAGTACTACTAGCTCTACCAGTTCGACAACATTATCACCGTTTTCATCAACAACAACATCAAGTACTTCGAGCACTAGTAGCACATCTTCCAGTACGACAAGTACTTCTAGCTCTACAACTTCAACTTCGTCTACTACGTCACCACCATACACAGAAATATTTAGAGCACCATTTAATTGTAACACTTTTGTTAGACCAACTTGTGCTTCTGCATGTACTACTGCAGTACAATTTGATAATCAAACACTATATTTTAGTGGTACTTTATCTCCATATCAAGGATATATATATACAGATTCACAATTAACTCTTCCATATTTTACAGGAGTGAATCAATATCAAGGATTTTCTTTTGACACTAATGACAGAATGCAATGTAAGATTGCACCTATGGTTATTAGAACATCTCAATCAGGTGCTATTATGGACATATGTTCAGCGTGTCCAACTACAAGTACTAGCTCTAGTACAACAAGTACAAGTAGCTCAACTACAAGCACCAGCTCTAGTACAACATCAACAAGTTCTACAACAAGTACAAGTAGTACGTCTAGCTCTACAACAAGCACATCGTCAAGTACAACTAGCACCTCATCAAGTACATCGTCTAGTACATCGAGTTCGACAACCAGTACATCGTCAAGTACGACCAGCACTTCATCCAGTACATCATCTAGTACATCTAGTAGTACCTCTTCAAGTACATCATCGTCTACTTCATCGAGTACGTCTTCTAGTACGTCTAGTACGTCTACGTCAAGTACTAGTTCTACAACAACTTTTGGTTGTCCTGTTGGATCTTTCCCTGATGGTCCTAATAATTATCCAATATATCTTCTTAGGCAGATGTTTGCTTTTCCTGGATATGCCTATGCTAATGCATATGAGTCTACTCCATATCAACCAGGAGATGTAGTCACATTAAATGCAGGAAGTACAAACTGTTACTACGTTTTATGTTATTATCCAACCTCAGCATTTACGTCACCACAGGCAAATAGTATAGCTGGTCCATGTCCAACAACTACAACTACAATACAACCTACGACTAGTACGTCATCTAGTACGTCATCTAGTACATCGTCTAGTACTTCTAGTTCTACGTCATCTAGTACATCGTCTAGTACGTCTTCTAGTACTTCTTCTAGTACTACAAGTACGTCATCAAGTACTACAAGTACGTCATCAAGTACATCTAGTAGTACATCTTCAAGTACGTCATCAAGTACTTCATCTACAACTTCTAGTTCTACATCAAGCACAACACTAGAGCCAACAACTTCTACATCTAGTTCTACATCTAGTTCAACGTCTAGTTCAACGTCTAGTTCTACGAGTAGTTCTACAACTAGCACTAGTAGTTCAACGACTAGCACTAGTTCTACATCAAGTACGACAATAGAGCCGACTACGTCAACATCAAGTACGACAATAGATCCTACTTTGACATCAACAACAACATCAAGCACATCAAGCACAACTAGTTCAACGAGTAGTACATCGACATCAACATCATCAACCTCTAGTTCATCTACAACTAGTACATCGAGCACAACTTTAGTTCCTACAACACAGTTTTATATAGGCACTGATCATTTTGGTTACACTTGGTTTGCAAAAGAAAATTATGAGTTTGCTCAAACATTTGGAGGTCCAACGCAATGGACTCATGATTTCTTATGTGATATAAATACATTTAAGATGTCCAAAAGACATGATGGATCAGGTGTTTTACCTACTATTGGAGATACTGTATATAATGCCAATGTATCGATATTTGATGGCTCATTGGATGGACACCAGGGAACAACATACAATTGGTTTATTATGGCACAAAACTTCTCCCATGGATCAACTCCAGAGCCTAATAAATACATGATAAAAATAGATGCAGCAGGTGAAGTTCTAGATGTTATAGATTGTTCTGTAGGATCTACAACCACTACATCAACAACCACAAATCCATCGACACCTACAACAACTGTTAGTTTTGCATCTCAGAACTGTCCTGCTAGTTTTAGTTACGGACAATCAGGAGCTCAAACTTTCCCATCTACAACAAAAGTAAATTTAGGAACAGGAGTAGGATGGGTTGATATAGATATTACTACATTCCAGTTACCAGATAAAATTATAATAAAATATTTAGGAGATGTTGTATATGATACTGGTTATCTAGGTGACACTAGTTATCAAGCAGATTTAAATACTGAGTTAGCTAATAGAGGTTTACCAAACGAAACTATAACACAAGGATCAGGAGCTCAAATAAGATGGTTTAAACCTCAGAGTTATGCGTTACTTGATGTAGAAGTATACGCACCATTAGCAGGAACTGGTTGGGATGTAGATGTTTCTTGTCCTGTAGCACCAACTACAAGTTCAACGACAAGTACGTCTAGTACAACCACAAGTAGTACTTCAAGTACAACTACTAAAAACCCAACAACAACAACATCTACTATCGACACAGATGGTGATGGTATACCAGATCACATCGATCCAGATGATGATAACGATGGATGCTACGATAACTTGGATAAATATCCAACAAACTCACAGTTTAACGCTGATGCATTCTTCCAAGTGTTTGCAGCAAGTGATAATTATTTGAGTGCTAATGATGGTTTGACAAATATAAACGTACAAGTATTTAATCAATCAACAACACAAACAGAGCTAAGACAGAGCTATCACCATATTGTAAATCTAGGTAATGATATGCCTACGAATCTAGAGATATGGGATCTTGGGCAAACGTATTTTGGAACTTATCAAACACTAGCTACTAGCAAATTCCCTGTCAGCACAAATGAGCAAAGAGGATTCTACTATTACAATAAGAGACCTCAGTTTGACGTATGTCAATCTGGTTATTGTGTACCAGCTCCAGGATCAAAAGTGTCTATTGTAAAAACATACGCTGACTTAGACTTTAATAATGTTGGTCAAAACGCATTCCCAACATTTAATTTATCACCGTTCTTTGCTATAATAAATTCTAGTGGAGGTCAAGTAGATGATCTATTTATAGTAAGATGGGAAGATGCAACTGTAGTTGCTACATATACAGATGGGTATGGAGGTAATCTACCATTATTGACAACATTAACATAATTAGTAAATTTGCATTATGGCAAACAATGTATTAATACAAGCATCACAAATAAGAGAACAAAGTAAAGGAGAGTTAGGTCCATTTTCTTTTAAAGCATCATCAGGAAAAATATTTTCTGGTCCTCCTTCTGTTTTTGCATATGGTAATGAATGGGATGGAATAGAGGATGCAATACTTGTTGTCGATGATACTGCTACCGATTATGCTATTACAGATAGGTCTGGTAATGGAATATATGGAACACAAACTTTTAAAGTAAGTTTAAAATATGATATAGGAGATATAGCTTGTGGAGCTGAACCTCAAAACTTTGCAACTATTGATTTTCCAACAACAACCATAGGCAGAACTTGTGTAGAGAAAACTGGAAATATTTTCTTTAACTCTCAGTATACAGGAGGTGATATGCCTATATTTAGTAATTGGATTTACCCACGTCAAATTCCTTCTGGACAATATATAGGTGAAACTGGAGCTTCTTATTCTTATGCAGCATTAAACACACATACATACTCGTTTTTTGTAACACTTGAAGCAAACGCACTAACTTTTTATTCCTCTACATTAATAAATAACGGACCTGCTTTTTCAATAAGCGGTCAATTTTCAAAGACTGTTAGTGTTTCGACAAGTGTTTACACTGGTTCCATAGATATTTATTGGGGAACTATAACTCTTACCGTAAACGGAGACTTTGTAAATGCCAGTATGATATTTGATAATGGATTGAGAGGCACTGAAAACTGGCTTGTTTGGGATGATAAATGTTGGGTTGGTCAAGGAGGAAGAAGGAGTGGTTATCCAGACTCAATACATAGTATAATAAAAACAAACTCTTGTGAATTTACAGGGGGAAATTTCTTCCCTTTTTATGAAGCATCAACAGATGATCAAACCAACTCTCAACATAAGATAATGATGAGTGGTACTGATGCATACAGTTGGGGACATGTAAATCAAGCAAGACGATGTGGGCTTAATGGTAACACTTATGATATAATCGAACCTTACGGATATAACAAAGATGATGGTGGTAATGGAACAATAATAAGTATCTATAGAAATGGTGTAATGAGAAGATCCGTAGACAGAGGTCAGAATTTTTCGTCAGTTACACATAACGATGCAACTTGGTCGTCTGGTATTGGTACATATACTCGTAGGATGGAGGATGTTGCCTTTGCTGGTGTTAATTCATCAGGAAATAAGGTCTGGTATGGTGTAGGATTTACAATAGACACCACAACATATATGCAACAATTTATGGAGGCATATTTAATGATTTCAGAAGATGATGGTGCAACATGGGATATGGCAGATGTTTACTTAGATAGTAATGGTAAACAAGCTGATTTTTATAAAACTGCAACAAAATATGGTACATCTGGAACTTCTGGAAGAATGTTTAGACTACATGCTAGTTTAAAATATAATTATGTTTTTATTGAGACAACGAGAATGCAACATGACAACACCACCTGGAGGCAATCAGTTTTGTTTAAGTATCATCCAAGTCAAACAGGTAGTACTAATGTACAGGCGAGAATAGCTCCAGTAGCTCAATATACACGACAATCGTCAACAGCAGTAACATGGGATTATGCAAACACTTACACCGCAGATGATTATGATGTTAACATAGGAACCATAAATAATTACGGTGACAATAATAATAACATAGGTTTTGCAATAAATCCAGCAACAGGATTTTGTATGTATATGCAACAAGAAATGTATATGGTATCATGGAATTATGGACTGAACTGGACAGTAGATAAAGAAATGCATACAAACGTATCAACTACAAAATTACATCCTACTGCAAATGTTACACTTACATATCCAGAAGAATTTCCTAGTGTTGTGTTTTATGATGGTAATTTTATGATCGTCACTAGCGTTACATATGGTTATACTGGTAGTACTTCATCATATAGAAATTACAGCAACTTACCTTCTAGTAGTGATCGACTTGTAGATGGTCTCATGCAACCTATAATTAAAGAAAACAGTTTAATAACAGGTAATTATATAAATGACTTTAGCACAACGGTTGTATATGGAGGATATCCAAGCTTACCTAGTAGTACTTTTGGTCCTTACAATCAGGTTTGGTCAACACCATCACCAAAATCATATGGAAATGGAAAAGCATATATATTTGTTAATTATCAGACAGATTTAGATCCTACTTATTCCAATTACTATTGGTTTACATATGATTTTAAAAATGATGCTTTACTTGCACAGCAAAATACAAGTGGAACTGGATGGGGATTTTTTCCAAGACAGATGACTCCACATGGTAATGACTTATATTTTTCGCCAGATCCAAACAGTCCAACAGTAACAACAAGGAATACACTGTATAAATCTACAGATGATATGTTGACAACATCTTTGGTTCACACTTTTCCAGACAGTAATAGATATATTTATTTTGTTTGTGAATATGATGGAAGTTCAAATAACTTCTTAGCGGTACAGCGTAGCGGAGGTGAACATCTATATTATAGCACTGATGCATCAACCTTCCAGTCAGTAGCAAATTTAAGTAATATTGGAGGTGGTTTGAGTTGGAACTCAGCAACGAATATTAAAAACTTTTTTTCAGGCGGAAACTGTGCAATAGAAAATGGGTACATGTATCTTTTAGATGATGCACGAATAAGTTACAATGGTACGTTAGGCAGGTCATATGTTATACCAGTTTCTGAAATAGCTGATGCAAGTACATGGAGTAATTATGAAGTAACAAGTCAGTTTTTAAATGATCCTAACACATATTATAATATTAATCAACTTTTTGTAATAGGCTCAAATGCAATACTTAGATACACTTTCCCACCTAGTAGTGGTACTCCAAGACCAATATATTATTCAACCAACAACGGATCAACATGGACTCGTTTAACAAGCTCCATTACTGATACTGCAGGAAACACTTGGACATTAAATGAGCTAGATGATTTCGGTCAGATAGGCATGAATTATAATGGTGGTCAGTTTTTCTTCTACGAAGCTAATGCTAGTTCAAACAAAAACGGAACAAATACAACCTATAGTTGGCAACGATTGCTTTGGACAAAAGATTTTTCTACTTGGAACTATTCAGAGTGGGCAGCAGAAGAGCCAAATAATGACAGCTACTCACAATCTACATTTGGTAGCGTTGTAGGCAATGGTGATCTTGAAGATATATTGTATGTACACAGACAGAACACTTATACTCAATCAGTAAGAAAAGTAGATATATCAGCTTCGACAATACCTTCAGTGCCTCAACTTACTGATTTTATAGATACATGGGAGATACTTCAAGACTATGAATATATACCTGCTGCACAAGCAACAAATAGTCAAAATGGTTTTATAGGTTTCTTCCAACCTGATTTTTATATTGATCAAATAAGCAATTCTGGAGGTCCAAGATTGCTAATAAATCATATCTATAGTGTTTTTACATATCCTGCACCTGATGCACCACTCGTGGCTAATGAGCCTAATGCAGAAATAATACCTCCAGTTTTCACAGATGTTACAAGTTTAAGTTATGCTCCTGCAACTCAACAGTACAGATATAGAGCACAATCAGATCGACCATTTAGCATTGTTTTCACTAAAGCTAACGGATCTCTTATGCAGTTTGATGGTGTGTTTGATATTATAGTGTACAGTTTGTCTGAACCAGTTCTTATTGAAGGTTTTGTAAATCAAGATATAAACGTAATAACTAATGAGTTAGTAAACAGATTTCAATCTGAACCTAGTCAATATGCTGCTAACCAAGCACAACGAGTTTATTATAATAGAGAGGTGTATGGTTTTGAAGTGAATCAAATTACTCAAGGAGGCACTTTGCAGGGAGTAACATGGAATCCTACAAGTGATGATAATTACAAATCATGGGTAATATATAACTACACTTTTTATTTAAGACACACTAACAACAGAGAAGATGTAGCAAAAGCATCTACTGCTGGTGCACTTTTTCGTGAACAAGTTACATATGAAAACAATTTTGCAATAGAAGTTCCTCAAGGGTATGACATGGATAATAAAGGTCCTGGATTTAATGTAACTGTGCCTTACGGACAAACAATGGTATTGTTTCCTCCACAAGATAATAATTCAAGTAATATTAATCCAGTCATGGATATTATAGGTTTAAAATGGTATGCAGATTTATCAGGCACACAGTTTGCAGATGGATATTATTGGTATGAAAATTTAATTGGAGGTACAACTTATAGTATTGGTGGCGAAAGTCGTGATGGAACTCAGTGGGACATGACATATGGAAATGTAGATGATAATACATACATATATATAAAGAACGGTTTTGTTACTGAAGTTGGTAATGCTAAGGACTTACCTAATTATGATCGATGTTAATTCGTATATTTGCATATGGCTAAATACAGATCTGGATACGCAAAAGTAGAGACTTTAAGAAAGTACGTCAATGGTAAACCAACGAACATTACAAAGGACAATGTTCCAGGTGATCCTGACTATCGTCCTAAGTATATATCAGATCAATGTGATGTAAACTCTGACATACCTAATGGTGTGTACAGTTTACCAATAGAAGCTGATCCCTATGTTACAGATGCTTATGTTAGTCCTGAGAAATCAGATAAGCAAGAAAGCACAGTCACTTTTAACGAGATGAATAAAGGTTGGACATCTTTTCATTCATACATTCCTGAGTTTATGGAAAATATAAATAGTGATTTCTTCACTTTTAAGGATGGTCAGTTGTATAAACATCATGCAGATGAAAGTAGTCGTAACACATTCTATGGTCAATCATACAATACAGAACTAGGTTTTGTATCTAATCCAGCACCATCAGAAAACAAAATATTTAAAACAATAGAAATTGAAGGTGACAGTGGCGATTGGGATGTTACTGTCATGACAAATTTAGATAGTGGTCACGTTAACAAAGAATCCTTTAAAAAGAAAGAAGGATTTTATTATGCATACATAAGAAGAGATAACGATGACATAACGAATACTCAACTATTATCAGTTCAGGGTATAGGCAACTTAATACTACTCAATAATTTAACTTACTCATTTAATTTTGTGCCTAGTACTATTGCAATAGGCGATAGTTTATATCGTGCTCAGGGAGGATCATATCAATTAGTAGGTGTGGTCTCTGGCAAAACATCACAAACATTAACAGTGGGAGGTTCCACAGTCGTTCCTAATCCAGGAGACTTTTTCTTTGGAGCCAAATCACCAATAGCAGAAAGTTATGGATTGAAGGGTTATTTTGCTAACATCAAGCTAGTAAGTAATAGCACCTCACCAGTAGAAATCTTTGCAGTAAACTCAGAGATTTCAAAAAGCTTTCCATAATGATATATCTTTGTGCCCAACCAGCAACCAAATACTACGCATGGCAAATAGACGTAATGCTATGGTCTTTTAAACAGCAAGGCGTTCTTCTAGACAATTGTCACATAGTCTGTGCAAAACACGGTGAGATAGATCCTCACTTTAATATAATGATATCAAAGTATCCTGGTGTCAACTTTTCGTTTTATGACGACACTAGAATGGATAGAAGATATATATCTAGTATAAGACCTCACATAATACAAAAGCACTACGAAGCAAACCCACATTTATTTACTAGTTCAGTTTTTTATCACGACTGTGATATAGCTTTAGTAAAGCCTATGGCGGAAGAAAAGTTATCTAGAGATGATATTTGCTATGTCTCTGATACAATTTCTTATATAGGTTATGACTATATACTTTCTAAAGGTCGTGACGTATTGGATAAAATGCTATCTATTATGGCTATAGATGAGGAAACAGTAAAAAAGAATCAATGGCATTCTGGAGGTGCACAATATATCATAAAGGATGTAGATAAGTATTACTGGATGGATGTAGAAAGGGATTCTAACAGATTGTTTGCAGAAGTAACAGAACTTAACAATCAAAAAATAGCTGCTGATCCTACACATCACGAGTTGCAAATATGGTGTGCTGACATGTGGGCAGTTCTATGGAACTTATGGAAGCGTGGTAAAAATACTATGGTAGTTCCTGAGATGGACTTTACATGGTCAACTTCAAGTATTAATAACTGGGGTGAGCACTCTATTTTTCATAATGCTGGTGTGGTTGGAGATGCAAAAGACAGACAGTTTTTTAAAGCAGAGTTTATGGAAAAGTTTCCTGACTTAGACAGAGAGTATGAAACAAACACCTGTGGTCATAAATATTATGAGTTTGTAAAACAAGCACTATCACCACAAGAACATATTGTAGATGTAAAAATAATTCCATGATATCAGTAATTACATTAACGTACAAGAGACACCACATATTAGAAGAAGCAATAGAATCATTTTTAAGACAAGGTAGAGATGATTGTGAGATGATCGTAATTAATGATGCTCCTGCTGTAACATATAAAATGTTATATCCACATGAAAATGTAAGAATTGTAAACTGTCCTCACAGGTTTGGATCTATAATAGAAAAGCTAAAGTTTGGTTTTTCTATAGCTAAATATGATTATATGTACAGACTGGATGACGATGATCTATTGACAGAGTTTGCACTAAGAGATTCTATAAAAGCTATAAATGAAAATCCTGGACACGATGTATACAGATCTAAAGGACATTACTTTTTTTCTAACAATGAATATGGCGACAGAGGTTCTTCTATTAATAATGGAAACATTTATACAAAAGAATATATAAGTAATATAAAGGACTGGCAGAACAAATCATTTGGAGAAGACAATTGGCTTACCTTTTTTCATGGCGGTAGTGTGCATGAATATGATGCAATGAGTATGATCTACAGGTGGGGAATGTACACTTATCATATATCTGGCATGGGTGATGTAGATCAAAAAGAAATGTTTGAAAGAGTAGATCAAGACATGAAAGAAAGTGGCGAATTTATATTAGTACCTAGATTTATAGAAAATTATTATGAACAAATCAGAACAAGAGACGAACTTGCAGCAGTTTAGTGTAGTCATTCCTACCTTATGGAAGACTGACAGAATACATCCACTACTAAGTCATTTAGATAGGTGTGAATGGGTTGGAGAAATATTAGTAATAGATAACGCCAATGAAGCTCCTTCTAGGCTCAGAGGAGGTCTTAAAAAGGCTCGTGCAATCTCAATGCCTGAAAACATATTTGTGAACCCAGCATGGAATTTAGGTGTAAAAGAAGCTAAGTATGATAATGTATGTATTGCTAATGACGATATATTTTTTAATGACCTTACAGTATTCCCATGGGTGTCAGCAAAACTATCTTTAGGTATTATAGGAAT
>MDSZ01266164.1_pt1 | contig 16456 bp, 10 predicted proteins | sample 811201 | NCBI WGS metagenome assembly MDSZ01 (sample SAMN05326647, study PRJNA326480) | marine metagenome | isolation source: seawater | place: Indian Ocean: North | collected 2010
TATTTTTGTAGCTGAATATGGGCAACATAATGGAAAAATTGTAATGCTAAATTCTGATGGTCAATGTGTCAAAATTATAAATCATAAAGAATTAGGAGGTGGTAATACTAATTTTGGTTTCCGACCTAGGGCCATGGAAGTAAAAACTATTAATGGTGAAGATCATTTGTTTGCTTCTGGAGAATTTTTTCGTGGTGTAAAAAGGTCATATATGTATACAGAAAACTTAACAAAAGGAACTTCTAGAAAATGCAATGTGCTTGCATCTGGATACAATGTCGTTAGAGGCTCACATACACTTACCATAGATGATGGAAATCATATTTATTTTGCTAAGGGAGGTTGGATTCACAAATTTGAATTAACAAAAGATGCTTCTACAGAAACTTATTGCCCAGGAGCATTTGTTGTAAAATACAAACCAGACTGTGATAATCCTTCGATCGGACATTGCAACCCGCACCAAATGCAAATTGATCCAAGCGACCCAGATATAATGTATATTACCACTGGTAATAGACATAAGATTCAAAGATTATCTATAACAGATACTGCATTAGTAGCAGATCCATTACCAGGAATTACAAGGGGGCAATTAGGTAGGAGCCCCACGTCGAGTGATGAAAAAGTGACTTTTACCGAAACCAGAGGTCTTTATGTTGATTCCACAAATGTATGGGTATCAGATTTTAAACATTCAATTCAAAAATTTAATAAAGATTCAAACATGACCTGGCTTGCAAATTATGGTTACGCCCAAAGAAGAATTGATGGTGCAATTGCTGCCATCAAAGGTCTAGTTAGCGATAGTTCTTTTAGATCAGGAGCTAATTTTGGTTATGGTTGGTGGAACTCTGGAACCGGAGAAGGTCTAGAAAAACACGATGATTTGGGTGGAAAACATTGTCACAATAATGAGTGTGATTATTACCTGGGCTGGGAAGGAGATCGTGCAACTGGTCAATCTACGTTATGCAATGGAAATTCTTGTCTTAAAATTGGAATTAGCCAAGAGGCTTATGGAAAAATAGTAGAAGAACTAGATGACACTGTTTTAGCATGGGGAACTGATGCATATGCTTTTGCACAATTAGCTGATGAATATTATCGTGATGACACTGTTAATATTTTAAGCGAAGAAGCTAAAGACTGTCAAAATAGCTATGTAATTGTAATTTCAGATGGAGCATGGCTGCATGGAGGAATAGCAGAAACTGTGATTGGAGATTTAAGAACAGATAAATCTGTAAAAACTTTAGTAGTAGCATATGGGGACGGCATAGATGACGATATAATTGAAGATAAATTTGATCCAATGGCTCTAGCTGGATCTTGTGATGCCGAAGGTGACGATGAGTGTGAACCAACTATAATAGCTAGAACACCTGAGGAATTAAAACAAAAACTTCAAAATAAAGTACAACAAATTGTTGCAGAAAGATTGTCTTTTACAGCCCCATCAATTTCAGCAACCATTCAACAAGGTGGATCTTTATATCAGGCGCAATTTAACTTTGTTTCATTTGGGGAGTGGGAAGGAACCATATTAAAAAAATTTGTACATCCTAATGGAAAAGTGGAACACGACGCAGATTATGTGAATCCTGAAACAGGCGAAAAAAATTGGGATGCTGGAAAATTACTAAAAGAAAAAGGATCAGATAGTAGAAAAATATGGACAGTCTTAAAAGACGTTCCTTATGTAAATAATTGGAACAATTTTATTGAGGCAAATAGTGATGAAATAAAAACTCTTTTTGAATATACAGGCAATGAAATTAATGATTATTATAATTCATCTTCAAAGTGCGCAGGTGATGATGGCACGGATGATGATCTTATTGGTTTAATTAGATTTGTAAGAGGAATAGATTATTTTAATTATAATGGAGATTGTACTAAAATTGATCAGTTAAGAGATCACATTTTAGGAGACATTTACCATTCACAAATAATAGAAGTTGGTGCACCTAATGCCAACACAAATTTTTCATCTCCTAACCAAGAATCTTACTGGAGAAAAAAAAATAATTATCAATCTTTTGCAAGAACGAATGCTGATAGAAAAAGAGTTCTTTATGCTGGAGCTAACGATGGTATGCTTCATGCTTTCAATGCCTTAACAGGTGAAGAAGAATGGGGATTTATTCCACCTTTTGTTGCAGGAAACTTGCCAAAAATAATTAATACCGATTTGGAAGGTAAATTTACTTATGATGGCAAAGGAGGCACTAATGCAATTTTTGGCGTGGATGGTTCTCCTGTAGTACACGACATGTACATCCAAGGCCTATCAGAAGATGGAAATTTAGAAACAAACGCAAGATGGCACACTATACTAATGGTGCCATATGGAAGAGGTGGAGCAGGTTTTTCTGTTCTAGATGTTACTAATCCAGACAAACCTCTTCACATGTTTTCAATTTATAACGATGCAGATAATTTTAAAGTTATGCATGCTGATAAAGACGGAAATATTACAGATTATGAATATCTATCACATTCTTATAGTATAGGCCAATCACAAGAGGCAAGAAGAGCAGATAATAATAACCGAGCAGCAGAAAGAGCTGATGATGCGGCAGGAGAAGGAGTAACCACTAGACAGGATGCTATTTATAGCTGCCAAACTAATCTTGATGCACTATCTGGAGAATTCCTTACTGATGGAACAAATGCTTGTTATGAAGGAAATACATTTACTTTTGAATTTGTTACACCAAGTACAAATGTTGATGATTATGAAATCATCCAAACTAATCTGGATGGTACTAAAACAAAAATAGATCTTGCTGAAGTCATAGATCTGGGTGGAAGAACACGAATTAAATTTTCCTCAAATAAAATTTATGATGCAAGCTCAAGTAATCTTAGTACTGCAGAGACAACGCAATTTAAGATGGTTTTAAACTATCTAGCTTCTGGAGCTAAAGAAAATGATTACAAATACGATTATAGTAGATTGGGAGAAACATGGTCAACTCCAAGAATATTTAGAATGCCTATTGATTCAAATGGCAAAATAAAAGAAACATATGTTGCTGTAATGGGAGGAGGTATGGGTGTAGGAGGAAGTGGATCAAATGTTTTTATAGTTAACATGGAAGACAGTGGTTCAATTGCTGGAAGTGGAGAAAATATAGGACCAATTGATATTATAGATATTGAAAATAACGGTATAGCGAACTCAATTCCAAATGATCCAATTGTTATTACGCCAGACACCGCTAAAGGTATTCCTTGGAAAGGCGCAATGGTTTATGTAAATGATCTTGAGGGAAAAATTACAAAAATTAACTTAACTGATTCAAAAATACATGATGCAAAGTTATATGATCAAACCACACTATTTTCGTTAAATTCATCATCGACTAATGGTAGATATAATTATTTTACTATGGATGCAACTTTTGGCGGTGACACAAATCAAGTTTGGCTTTACGGTGGAACTGGAAATTTTGAAAGAATTAACAATACTTTTGATGAAACTCCTAATATGGATAATATTTTATTCGGCATCAAAGACAAAGACTATCCTCATTTTAAATTTACAAACAATAAGATAATTCCAAAACAAAGCACTTCTGGCTGGAGAAATTTAGCTAAAGAAAATTTTTTAAGCGCAAATAACATAGATGATGAAGATATATGTAAAAACACAACAGGAGATACTACAGGCGCAAACTGTCCTACTAGTTCTGAACAAGGTTGGGTTATTCATCTAGATAATTTATCAGAACATAAATATAAAAAAGTTTCTGGATCTCCAACAGTTTATCAAGGAACTGTTTTCTATCCAATTTATATGCCACCAGATCAAGGTAACAAATGTACTTTGGGTAAAGCATATATTTGTTCAGCTGACGATGAATGTGGTACAAATAACTCATCCAAAATAGGTGAGTTTGCTTTTGAAAATGATGACTGTTATTTTGTTAGACACGGAATAGTATCCACGCTTGTTGTTTTTGGAGGCAAATTGTATGGGAATGTAGCCGGCCCAGAAAAAAATGAAGAAACTTTAGTTCAAATACTGGCCATCGGAGAAGATACGACTGGCTACAGAAAAAGCTGGAGACAAAATTATTAATTATTAATATTATGTCTAAAATTTTTTTTAAACAAAAAAAGTAAAATATTAATGATATGTCTGGATTTTTTTTACACAAAAAAAGTAAAATATTAATAATTTTTTTTTTAGTATTTTATACTAATTCATACGCAGAAACACTTACCTCATCTCAAACAAATACTAGTACTGATACGATTCAAGATTATACCATTAACACTGGTGTCACTCTTACTATCCTAAATACTTCGCCAGGTCTAAAAATTACCGGAAGTGAGAGAACTTTTAAGAACTACGGTACTATATTAAGTACAGAAGATGACGGATCATCCACAAACATAACAATAAAAGCAGTTGGACCGACAGATGGAGCTTATGATGTAAAAATATTTAACTATGGAACAATTCATCAAGAAAATACAGCAGCAATTTTTGTTCCTAACAACGATGATCAAAATGGCGATGGTATTGGTGCCTATGTATACAACGAAGGAACAATTAAATCAGATGATACATGGACAATAAGATATCACGGATCTAATTATACTAAATTTGATAACTATGGAACTATAACTGCCACTTCTACTGCATATGCTTTTAGAGGTTATTCGGATAACTATACAACTATCAACAACTATGCAGGAGCCTTAATTTATGCTGAAGGGTCAGGTGCAATATCTCAAAAGTCAGGATCGCTAAGTAACCAGATGAAAGTTAATAACTGGGGAAAAATTTCAGCTGAGTGGGACACAGTAGAACTAGGAGACGCATCTATTTTAAATAACTATGGGGAGATAATAGTACAAAATACCAGTTATAGCACAAGAGCAGCTATACAGATGTGGGGTGACAATAGTACTGTTAATTTATATGACGGAACTCTTTTAGTTGGTACAATTGATGCAGCTGACAAGAGTCCATCAGGAAGTAAGCTTAATATAGATCTTTGTTCTTCTTATTATTTTAAAGTTGAAGGTACATGGACCGTTAATGATATTTCAGGTTGTGGAGATGTTGTTTATAGTGGTGGTTTTGCACAAGCGGTTTCACCTTTATTTCAATCTATTGCAGATGAAGTAGGAGTTTTAAGAACAGATTTAATTAATGATATTTATGATTTTGCAAAAGATGCAATGGAAAATAACGAAAAATTTGTTTTACCACTAAAATCTTATACTAAAAGAGAGCACGGACTAGGTTCTATCGATAAATTTGCTAGCAGCACCAACGGAGTTGCTTTTGGCTTGCCAACAGTAGGCAATAAAGTTGATGGGCATTTAGTATTTAATTTTATGAATAACAATATAGATTTGCTTAACCATAATATTAAAGACGTAACTTACCAAGCTGGTTTTTTTTTAGGAGATCAAAAGATCAAAGCAATTTTAGGTTATCATAATTATGAAGGAGATCGTAATAGACTAAACAATACTGTTGCAAGTGGTAAAGATACATTTACTCATAACAATAGTTCATTATCCTCAATTATTGGTAAGCAATTTTCTAGAAAAATTAACAACAATTCATACTTAAAATCTAATTTAGATTTTAATTTTGAAAGATTTTCAAGCTACAGAGAATCAAACAATGTTAAATGGATCAATCGAGTGTTAGGGCAATCACTAGCAGAGGTAACTTATGGATGGAAAAGTCTACCAGAAAATAAATTACAATTTAATCCTGAATTAACTTTAGGATACAGAACAGTCATTAATGGCAAAAACCAAAAGTATACATTTCAAGGAACAGAAAAAACATTTAGTGGTGGAAGACAAGAAGATTATAGTGGAAAATTTTCTTTATCAGCCGACTATTCTTTTGCAAAAGATACAAAATTAGCTTTTGATACTTCTGCAAAAATTACAAACTCAAAACAAGAAACTTATTCATTAAATATTAGTTTTAAAAGTATTTTTTAATTTTTAAAATAACAAATATTTAATTTGATCAGATAGTGTTAGATATAAAACACAGGCAACAATAATGTAAGGGCCAAAAGGAATTTCAGATGACATTTGTCTAGATTTATTAATCAAAGAAGGTATTACTGTTGCTAGGGCTACTATAGAAGATATAAAAATTACAAATGGAATACTCGTCAATCCAAACCAAAAACCTATGACAGCCATTAATTTTGCATCTCCGAGTCCCATTCCTTCTTTTTTTCTAACCTTTTTATAAAAGAAAATAATTAGATAAATTATTAAATATCCGGATATACCACCGACCAAAGAGTTTATATAGTTTGGAAAAATTGTTTGATTTAAGTTTGGGTCAAAAGATTTAATAAATCCTATAACCATTAATGGAAAAGTTAATTCATTAGGAATAATAAAATGTTTTAAATCAATGAAAAATATAATAATAAAAAAAATACTTAATATCATTAATAATAAAGTAGTAGTTGTTAATCCAAAAAAATAATAAATAACAAAAAAGCTAGATACGCTTAATATTTCAACTATAAAATAGATTAGCTTTATTTTTTCTTTACAATTTCTGCATTTAGCTCCAAGAAAAATAAAAGATATTATTGGAATATTATCAAACCATTTAATCTCTTTTTTGCAGTTAGGACAGTATGATCGGCCCTTAACTACACTTTGTTCCTTAGGAAGACGATGAATACAAACATTGGCAAAGCTACCCCAAATACCCCCTAGAACAATAGATAACAAAATATACACAAACTAAATTTTAATTTGAGATGCAAATTGCAATATTCCATCAATACAAAATTGCACAAAAACTACAGCATCATGTAGATGTAGATAAAAATTGGGCGAATTGATTATAATTTCCATGTTTGTAACAAATATCAAAAAAGATATAAAATGCCAAATATAAAAAATGTTTTTTAAATCAAAAAAACCAGAACCAATAAAGCAAGATCCTAATATAGCTCAAGATCTAGCAATTGTTACACAAATGAATCAAGAATTTGCAACATCACTTGATTTAAATGAGACATTGCAAACAGCTTTAGAATTAATAATAAAAAGAATAAATGCTCAAGCGGCAAATATTTTTTTAATTGAAGAAAAAAAACAAGTATTTCAATGTATAGCATCTAAACATCAAGCTTATCTCGATGAATATGAAATTCCTTTAACTCAAGGAGTAATGGGTAAAGCAGTTTTACAAAAAAAATGCATTAGAGTAGGAGATGTCAGAAAAGATGTAAGAGAAATAGCTGAATTTTATTTTGATTTAGATAACAAAACTAATTTCACAACTTATTCCGTATTGTGTTCTCCTCTTTTGGTATCAAACGAATGTATTGGTGTTATTCATTGCTTAAACAAAAAAACTAATACCAAACTTTTTGAAGAAGGTGACAGAAAATTATTAGAAATATTATCTGGTCCAGCAGCACTAGCGATAAGAAATGCTCGTAATGCTAAAGAACTGATAGATAAAAACAGAATGCAAAAAGAAATTGAGATAGTAGGAGAAATACAAAAAACTTTATTATCGCAAAATAAAAAAGAACCTTTTCCTATTGCTGGTATAAACATCCCAGCCAAGGTTGTATCAGGAGATTTTTATAATTTTTCTGATCTTGGAGATGGAAAATATGGATTTGGAGTTGCTGATGTATCTGGCAAGGGAATCAAATCTTCTCTTTTAATGTCCAAAGCATCTAGTTTGTATCGATGTTTAAGCAAAACAATGTTTTCAGCCTCTGAACTTTTAAATTTACTTAACAGAGAAATATGTGAAACAGCTGCACAAGGAATGTTTGTTACAATGTTAGTTGGAATATACGATAGTATTAAAAAAGAATTACTTATTTCAAACGCAGGACATGAGCCACCATTAATTTATTCAAAAAATGAAAATTTTACAAACCATTCTGAAGCCGGCCCACCACTCGGTATAATGTCTAAAATAACCTACAGTGAACACACAATTAAATTTTCAGAGAGTTCCATGTATATATTTACTGATGGAATTACAGAAATGAAAGACTCAAAAGGTGAGATGTTGGGATCTGAAGGTTTTCAAGCTTATATAAAAAAATATCAATCAACACCGAACAACGAAAGATTGAAACAAATAATTAATGATATAGTAAAGTCAGGAAAAATTCAAAAAGACGATTTAACCATTGTTGTTATAGACGGAAAATAAAATGCCAAGCATAACAAAAGTGATGTTTGTTTTTGCAGTAATATTATCTTCACTTCTTTATTGGGCAACAGCTAATGTTTGTAAATATAATTATGCTTTAGAAAAAAAATCACAGTTGTTAAATATTATTACACAGGAGATAGATCCTTCTATACCAAAAACAAAAATTTATTATTATCAAGAGTTAAACTGTACTCCGGTCTATTTAGAATGGGATTATGAGAGAGTTATCGACAACCTTAATGCTGTTAGTGTATTTATCTATCAAGAGCTTAGTACAGATATAAGAGGCGATCCAAATAAATAAGTTTTTTGCAATATTAAAGCTACTTTTTATCACAGTTTTAAATACGGATTTAAATTATACCTAATTTAGGTTATAAAGTACCTATACCAGGGAGAGAAAAACTAATTATGAGCATAGAAAAAACTAAATTAGGCGAAAGAAAAGTAGTTTCTTTTGAGCAGATAGCAAGAGAAAAAGGTTTAAAAGAACCAATTTTTTCAGAAGGTCTTTATCATTGGGTAATGTTTATTCTTTCTTTATATACAAGAGTACGAGAAAATTTAAAAATAGATTTTGAGTCTTTTGTTATTCTACAAGTTGTTGTTAGCCATTCATTATATGAATTAAATAAAAAAGGAACTAAAACATTCTCAGAGCTTGAAGATCAAATAACAAAAATTACTAATATGAAATCAAACAAAAACAATAAATTAACTTTTGCAAGCATTTCAGAAGTTCTTCAGCTTCCAAGAGAAACTGTTAGAAGAAAAGTGATAAACTTAACTAAGAATAACATTTTATCATTTAATAACTCGACTGGAATTAAGCTTGGTAGTGCTTATAAAACAATTTATAAAGAATTTGTTAGTCAAACTACTTTAGATTTAAGCTCTTTGCTAAAAAAATGGGAAAAAAGTGGAGCATTAAATAATTTATTACTGGTAGATAGATAAAAATGAATAAATTATTTTATGCTCTGTATGATTTAGCAAATTCAGCTTACTCGATGATTATTATAACATTTATAACTTCTGCTTATTTTGCAAATCACATTGTTGGTGATCCACAATTAGGAGCGGCATACTGGCAATGGACAGCAGGTATTTGTGGAATCATAATTGCAATTACAGGACCATTCCTTGGAGCTCTAGCAGATAAAAAACCAGAAGGAAAAATTAATTTTTTACAAACCTTTACTCTACTTTGTATAATAACAACTTGTTTGTTTTGGTTTGCTAAACCAAATCCAAATTATATTTTATTTACATTAATTATTTTTTTTATTTCAAACTATTGTTATGAAGTGGGATCAATATTTTATAATTCATTATTAAAAAAATGCTCGAATGAAAATAATATTGGAAAAACATCCGGGTTTGGTTTTGCATTAGGCTATATTGGATCTGTTCCAATTATATTATTAACTTTATATGTGTTTGTTTTGTCAGAAACAATTCCTTTTGGATTAGATAAGAATAACTTTGAACATATAAGATTCATTCCCTTTATTGTTGCTGCCTGGTTTTTTATTTTTTCTTTACCAATGATTTATTATTTTAAAAAAAAAATAGTTTACGAAGATAATTCCGATTCAACTCCTGTTTTTAAAAAGATTTTAGAAATAATTTGGAAAAATAAATTTACTTCTACAGGAAAATTTCTACTAGCGAGAATGATTTACTCAGATGCGTTAATTGTTCTTATAGCAGGTGGTGGAGTATATGCTTCAGGTGTTTTTGGTTTTACCCCAGCTGAATTGTTAAAACTTGCAATCTTTGGAAACATTGTTGCGTTCATCGGAGTTTTACTTGGTGGGTATTTAAATGATAAATTTTCATCTAAAAAAATAATTTTAGTTTGTATCGCAGTCCTAACAGCTACTGTTTTCTATGGTTCTTTAATTGCTCAAACAAAAACTCATTTCTTTTATAATGTTTTAGTAATTTCTTTTTTTATTGGTTCTATTCAAAGCGCAAGTCGAGTATTGATGACAAAGTTGTTAAATAAAAAAGATTTAGGAAAAGGTTTTGGTTTGTTTAGTTTTTCAGGAAGAATAACTGCTTTTGCGGGACCACTAATGGTTGGAACTCTAACTTATTTATATTCTCAAAGAATAGGGTTCTTATCAGTAAGTATTTTATTTGTTTTAGGTTTTATTTTGATGATGACAGTTAAAAATGTTTAGTTTTTAAAAAAAATTTATGGTTTATGTAAAAAATATTTTTTTAAAGCTAAATTTCTATTAATAATTGTAATTTTAATTAAAAATCCTATTTTGGACGTACAACTTGTAGTTTTTTTATCATTTGGACATACTTTTAAAAAAAAATAGATTAATTATTATCTAAAATTAATAAAAATTATAAAAAAAATAAATCTCTAACACAAATTAAAAAACTCTAACACAAAAAATCTATTTTAAATTGAAAAATTAAAAAATGTTGATTTTATTAGCTTTTTTGAAAAATTTATTATCTCAAAAACTCTAACACAAAATAAAATTTAAAAAAAAATGTAAATTGTGTTAGAGTTTTTTAATTTGTGTTAGAGTTTCAGATAAATATATAAAAATAATAAAAAAAATTTTATTTATATCAATTATTAAAAAAGTGTTGATTTAATTGAATAATAGACGATTTTTATATAATTTGACCCAATTTGAGCACACAACTTTTGATTTTGTGTTAGACTTTTTTTAAATTTGTGTTAGAGATTGTAATGTTTGTGTTAGAGAAAATTTTTTTTTTATAAAATATATATATGAGTGAAGAAGATAATAATAATAAAAATAAAGAAGAGCAGAAGATAGATGAGAATCAAGTTGATGAAAATCAACTTGAAAGTGAATCTACAACTTCAAATAACCAGTCACCTGAAAATTCAGAGCAAACTAATGAAAATAAAGAAGAATTACAATCAAAAGAAGAATTAAATCCTGAAGAAAGCCAAAAACCAAAATTATTTGATGATCAGGCTGTAGAAAATAAAGAAAATGTTGAAGAAAAAAAAGAACATGAGGTAATTCACAAAAAAGATGGTCGATTACATATATATGTAAGACAAGATAAATATAAAGGTGAGTTAAAATCAAAAAATTGGGTTGGGAGGCTTTATATTGATGGAAAACAAAAAATTTTCTCATCAGGAACTCCAAATTTAGAGGAAGCAATACCAATATTAGAAAAATGGTTTGATGATATTCATGCAAATAAAGAAAAAGAAAATGAGCAGCAAAGCTCAACTGAAGCAACGACTCAACAATCAACGCAAACAGAAGTAAAAGAGCAAACAACATCTCCAGCCGTTGAAATTCCAAAACAACAAGAACCACAAGCAACTGTTACACAAAATGTTTCAGCCTCTGAAGAAAAAAAAGAAACTCCAGATAAAAAAGTTTCTTCAAGTTTTCTTGAAAAATTTAAAAATATTAAGTTTAAGAAGCCGAGTTTTAGTAATAAAGATTCAGTCGCAAAAATTTCTTCACCACTAAAAGGAAATTTTGCAAAAAAATTACAAAATTTATTTACTTCTAAAATTGGAAAGTCTGCTGTCCAAGGAGAAGAAATTGTTGGTGTAGAAATAACTAACAAAGAAATTAGATTAGCCCAAGTTTCAAGCAATAAAGCAAATCAATGGGTCTTGGATAAGTTTTTTGTTCACCCTGTTGATCTTCCAGAAGATGCTTCAGTATTAGATAATGCTGAAAAATTAGGAGGTGAGTTAACTGTCGCACTTCAGAAATCAAAAATCACAACAGCAAATGCTGCAATTGCAATTCCTGTAACAAGCGCAATTATTAGAGTAGTTACAGCACCGTTAATGAAAGATGAAGAACTACAAAAAGCAATTGAAACTAATTCACTTTGGGAAAATTTAGTTCAATTAACTGATAACCTAGATGATTATTCAATTTTTCATCAAGTCATAAATAGAAGTGAAAAAGAAAATACAATGGATATTTTATTTGTTGCTTCAAAATTGGCAGACATAAATAATTACACTTCAATAATTAAACAAAGCAATTTGAATCCAGTAATTATAGATGTTAAATGTTTTGCATTAAAATCTGCTGTTGACCAGATCAACCAAATTTCGAAAAAAACTGAAGATGCTAATTTAACAGCTGTATTAGAATTTGGTTTGGATGAAAATTATCTAATGATTTTGTATGATAATAATCCAATTATAACGGATATTTTTTTAAGAAGTCAGGATAGAAAAATTTTATTGGAATCGCAGGATCAAGAAGAAAAAGAAGCTTTAGTTAGAAGATTTATTACACAGGTAAAACAAGCAATTCAAGATTTTGAAACAAAATATGAAAAAAGAATTAGAAATATAAAAATAGTTTCTGATTTAAAAAATGTAGAAGATTTTATTTCAAGCTTTAGAAAAAATATGGTCAATGTAGGTTTTAATTTGTTTGACCCAATAGAAGGATTACAAATTCCACAACAAGTTCAACAATCAACAAATATAGAAAATAAATCTTATTTTTCAACTGTGATAGGACTTGCTTTTAGAAAATTAGATGTCTTTGGCTATTACAAATTTGTAACTGCTGTAAAAAATATAAATTTATTACCGAATAGAAAAGGCATGATTAAAGAAAAGAAAATGAAAGCATTTTCAAATTTTGCATTCAAAGGTTTAGTTGGTGGAGTAGTAGGAATTTATTTAATTCTTTTTGCTTTATCTTTTTGGAATATACATTCGTATAATGTGAAATTAACTGAGTATAGCAGCGTCATTAAAACTCATAAAAATAAAGCAGCAGAAACAAAAAAAATAGCCAAGGAATTAGGCATAATGACAAAAACTTTACAATTAAGTAAAAGTTTACGTTCAAACAAAAGCCATAGCTACAGAGTGTTGGCACAAGTTGCAATGAGCGTTCCAAAAAGAGTTAAATTTTTATCGGTTGATTACAATGGATCAAACAGACTAGTTATCAAAGGGCAAGCAGCAACTGACCAAGATATTTTAAAATTAATAGAAAATTTAAGTAAACAAAAATTAGTTAAACAAGCATCTTTAGGTTCTATGAACTATAAAGGAAAAGTTAGTTCAGAGGGACAAACCAAAAAAAGTTTTTTAGTTAACGTAGTAGTTAGAAGGTAAATTTTATGGATTTGAAAAATATTGATTTAAAAAATATTAATTTAGAAAGTATAAAATCTAAAATTTTAGCAATAGATAAGAAAACTATTATTAAATTTGGAATTAGTTTTGGAGCAATTATATTATTTTTAATTATTTATTATGCAGTTTTAAATCCTATTGTTGATAAGAAAAAAGCCCAATTGGATGATATGCTTGCAAAAAAAGAAGAAATAGTAAAATTTAATGCGCAAATTAAAAAGAATAAATCTCAAATAAAAAAAATTAGACCTGAGTATGAAAATTTTTCAACACTATTTCATAGTAAAGCAGAAGTGGAAGGTTTATACCAAACTTTAAGCGAATATGCTGGAGCTAATGGCCTAGTAATTTCAAAAATACAAAAAGGACAACCAGCTGCTGTTTTGAAAAGTGCTGTTTCTGGCAAGAAGAAAAAAAAGAAAAAGAAGAAAAAGAAAGTGCAGGCGAAAGCAAAGAAAGACATTGCTTACTACAAGATACCAGTCAATTTTCAAATAAAGGGTAATTTTCTTGGTTATATCAAGTTTAAGAGGGCAGTTGCTATGTCTAATAAAATGCTAAACTTTGACAAAGAAACCATAAAGGTGGTAAAAGGAGGAGATACAACCAACACGATAGTAGTAAATGGAATTTTAACGATAGTGGGGTTACCGAATGAATTTTTTTAGAACAATATTATTGGTATTATTATTTATTTTTTATTCTTTGAATGTTTACAGTGATACAACAGAAGAACAAAATATTGTTGAGAAAGCAAAAGATATCAACAAAAAAATTAAAGATAAACAAGAAGCTACACAAGCAAATATAGATTCTGAAATAGGCAAAACAGAGGAACCTTTACCTCTAAACGATCCTTTCGCAGGAGATACAGCAACAGCTAGTTCAATTGTTACGGAAGAAGAAGCAACAGAGGCAGCTATAACTTTAAGAAACTATAAACTTGCTGCAACTTTTTCAGGTGATTTTCAAAAATTTGTTACCCTAGTAAATGATTCAGGTGAATTTATAACTATAGAATTATTTGAAGAATTAACCAATGGAGTCAAGTTGGTTGATGTAAATATAAAAGAAGCAATCTTCCAAAAAGAAGAAGACGAAACATATTTAATAATAAATTTTAAAAACCAAATAAAGGAAAAAGATGCGCTTTAAATTATTAAAACTTTTTATTTTGTTTGGCTTTTTAATAACAGCACTAAGTAACTGTACCCAATCAGGAAAATTTGGAATAAAAGAACACAGACATAAAACACCGTTAATCAAAGAAGACATTAGAAAAGAAGGGAAGTTGGAAATTGAAAAAACAGTTAAAATGGGTCCAAAACCTGCAGAGGCAGACATCATAAAGTTAGGAAAAAGAAAACAAATTTCATCACAAAAACAAAGAAACTATCTACTTATAGCTGACGAATATAAACTTTTAAAACAAAATGTATCATTTAACTTTCAATCCTTAAGTTACAAAGAGGCAATGAATTTAATGGCAGAAGCCGGAGAAATAAATATTTTAGTCGGTGATGAGGTTGCTGGTTCTATCACAGCAAAATTAACTAATGTTCCATGGGATAAAGCATTTAATGCATTATTAGATTTAAAAAATTATGCAGCCGATTTTGACGTTTCAAGCAATCTAATTAGAGTACATTCACCATCAAATTTAACACAACAAGAATCTACTAAGTCTGCAAGAGCTTCAGCTGTTAAAAAGAAAGTTGAGTTAGAAGACTCAGTGGAACCAGTAATATCTGAAATTTTTAGACTTTATTATATAAGTCCAGCACAAGCAAAAGCAACTTTAAATGATTTATTTAGATCAACAACGGGTGACGACGGATATGTGCCAATTGCCATCACAGAAGAAAAAACAACAAGATCAATAATTGTTAGAGGAAAAGAGAAAGATTTAGATGTTGTAGATAAAATAATTAAAGAAATCGATGTAAGAACCAAACAAGTTTTAATTGAAGCTTTTATTGTAGAAGCAAACTCAGACTTCGAAAGAGCGCTTGGTACTAGACTAGGAGGTTACTATAAAAGAAAAGGTGTTACAGCCGGTGGTGTACAAAGTTCTAGTACTGGAGACGCAGGAATTGGCGCATCTACAGCACAATTATCTTCAGCAACAGATAGTTTAACAGATTTTACGGCAGCAGGCAGAACTAGTGGAATAGGAATAATAAGAACTACAGGTTCGGCAATACTAAAAACAGAAATTACTGCGCTTGAATCATTGGGTCTGGGAAAAACTATATCTAATCCAAAAGTCTTTACTTTAGACAATCAGGTAGCAACTTTAACACAAGGTGAAGAAATACCTTATGCTTCAAGTTCATCAGAAGGTTCAGATACTTCATTTAAAGAAGCTGCGCTAAAAATGACTGTTACACCAAGCATTATTGGCGATGGAAACGTTTTATTAGATATACAAATAAATAATGACACTCCGAATAGATCAAACCCAGGAGACCCTGCTATATATAAAATGGAAATCAGCACTAAGCTTTTGGTTGCTGATGGAGACATAGTTGTTATTGGTGGAATTAAAAAGAACAGTGTGTCAGATGCAAAATCACAAACACCAGGCGTGGGAGACGTGCCGGTTGTTGGAAACTTGTTTAAAGGCAAATCTAAAACTGATAATATGGACGAGTTGTTGGTATTTATAGCACCAAGAATTTTATAATATGCTTAAAATTAGTAGAGAGAGCGAAATTAATCTTATTAATGTCTTAATAGATCATGACATCATATCAGGAAAAGATTTAGCCAACATAAAAAAAGTAAGTACTGAAGGAAACAAATCCCAAATTGATGCAGTTTTCGAACTTAAGCTTACTGACGAAAATAAAATTCTTGATGTCCTAGTTAAGGAACAAAATCTTGAAGTTGTTGATCTTTCTAAAATACAAATTGTTGATGAAATAAAAACTGTCCTTCCTTCTAATTATATAAATATGAATTTTGTTGCTCCATTTAAAGTAGACGGCAAAACACTTCATATAGCTATATCAGATAGTTCTAAACTTGGATTAATGAGAAATTTAAAAGCTATAACAAAAAAAAATATTGAACTCCATGCTGCTAAAGTTTCTGATATCTCA
>MDSZ01104756.1_pt1 | contig 16454 bp, 19 predicted proteins | sample 811201 | NCBI WGS metagenome assembly MDSZ01 (sample SAMN05326647, study PRJNA326480) | marine metagenome | isolation source: seawater | place: Indian Ocean: North | collected 2010
AAATTTATAAATGGTGTTTTATTGTCTATTGAATGTTTAATTGCATAAATTAGTGCCTCAGACTCTGCCAAAGAAATCGACCCACCTAAAAAAGAAAAGTTTGAAGCGGCAACAGTGACCTCAATATTATTTATAATGCCTTTAGCAACCATGATTGCACAATCTTGCTCTGTTTTTTTCTTTGCATCCTTTAATCTCTCTTTATATGGCTTTGTATCATTCCAAACTAAAGGATCCTCTTCTGACGGTAGAGGTGTCTTTATCAATTCATAATTATTTTTACCTAAAAAAGTATCAAACCTTTGAATACAACTTAATCTGTGATGTTTTCCACAAGCATTGCAAACAAAGAGATTTGCTTCTAAATCTTTTTTTAAAATTGGTCCTCGACAACAACTTGTCCATTCACTTTTTGCAATATCTTCTTTAGTAGCTCGTTCTCGTATAGCAGTTTTTATCTTTTCACCTGCTTTAATAATTTTAGTTATCCAGTTCATTGAATTTTATTTTTTAATTTTTTAACTACATTAGTAACATTTGTGACAGCATTTTGTCTGTTTTTAATTGATTTAGAGATTTCATTACAAATAGCGCTTCCTACCACTAAACCATCAGCTTTTTTTAAGGATTTAATTGTTTTTTCAGTTATTCCAAAGCCAATTACAACATTTTTCGATTTATTTTGTTTTTTAATTTTAGTGTATTTTTTTAGTATCTTTTTTGGAGATACTTTCAATTTTCCACCTGTAGTAGATAACATGCTTATATAATAAACCATATCATGAGAATCTTTGATTATTTTTTTTAATCTTTTATGAGAGGTTGTGGGAGAGACTAATTGAATAAAATTAATTTTCTTTTTTTTACATTTTGCAGCAAATTTTTTATTTTCTGGATAGGGCAAGTCAACAACAATTAATCCATCAACATTTGATTTTTTGCATTTTTCTAAAAACTTATTTTCATTATATTGAAAGATCATATTAAAATAACCCATTAGGATAATAGGTTTATTTTTTTTAAACTTTTTGAAATTTTTACAAATAGAGAATACATCATTTATTTTAATTCCATTTTTTATTGCTCTATAAGCACTAGTTTGTATTTGGCCTCCATCTGCTATTGGAGTATTGTGAGGAAAACCTAATTCACAAATATCAGCATAATTTGAAATAGATTTTAGAATTTCCAAAGATTTTCTTTTCGTGTTATCTCCAGCAACAGTGTAAGTTAATAACGCTGGTCTGTTTTCTTTTTTACAATTTAAAAAAGTTCTATTGATTAATGAGTTCATTAAAATTTACCCAATCTTTCTTTTAAAATATCACGATCTTTCTTCGCATCTCCACAGGAGTTAACAATTATAATTGTATCTTTACTTAATTTTGGAGCCAGTTTTATTGCTTCTGCAAATGCGTGGCTAGGTTCTAAGCTTGGATTAAGTTTTTCAAAATTAGTTACCATTAAGTGAGCATTTAATGCCTCTTCGTCTGTTGCATATGTGTATCTTGCTCTTTTTGTATCTTTTAAGAAACAGTGTATTGGACTAACGCCCGGGTAATCTAGCCCCGCACTTATTGACTCTGTTTTATTTATTTGCCCCTCACTATTTTGACATACATAAGAAGCTGCTCCATGTAAAATCCCAATTTTAGCATTTCTGCTAAGTGGAGCAGCATGAAGTTTTGATTTTTTTGGACCTCCAGCTTCAACACCAATTAGTTCTATTTGTTTTTTTTTAAAGTCAATAAATTCACTCCAAAAACCATATGCAGAACTTCCTCCACCAACACAATTGATTAACTTTATTTTCCTTGGAAATTTTTTAAATTCTTTTTTTATTTGAGCTTTAAGTTCTCTGGAAATTTGAGCTGTACTCCAACCACATATTTTTACAAATATGTTTGGACCCACAGTACTACCAACACACATGTGTGTATTGTCACAATTCGACACCCAATATCTCATGCATTCACTAACTGCATCAACCAAGGTTTGACTACCAGAGTATACTGGAATAATTTCAGCTCCATTTTTTCGCATAGCATCACAATTTGGTTTTTGTCTTTTGATATCTTTTGCACCCATGAAAATTTTACATTTAAGACCAAATTTTTTAGCAGCCATACTCAACATTTTTCCTGCATAACCAGCCCCAGTATCACCTACAATATATTTTTTACCCATAGCTTTACAGATTAAAGCATGAATAGTAGCATTATAAATTTTATGCGCACCTCCATTAGCCTCAGAGACAACTTTCGCCCATATTTGAGCACCATTTAAATGATTTGATAAATTTTCTAATTTAACGAAAGAAGTAGGGGATCCGATGTAGTTTTTAAAATAATAATCTCTTTTCTCCAAAAATTTTTTATTTTTCCTTAATTTTGTAAATTCATTAGTTAAATCTTCTATAGGTTTTTTCAGAGTTTCAGGAATGAAATTTCCACCAAACTTCCCTCCCCAAAATCCATAATGATCGTGCTGATCAATTAAAGGAATTCCTTTTTTAAGTCTCATTTTTAATTTTATTTACCTTATTTAAAAAAATTTCTATTTTGGATTTATCTTTTAATCCAGAAGTTTCTAACCCTCCAGATAAATCTATATAATCTGCAATTTTTCTATAATTTTCAAGATTTTCGTCAAACTTAATATTACCTGCAAGCATTAACTCTTTATTAATTTTAATATTTTTAATTAGACTATGATTAAATGATAAGCTTTTCTCGTAGCCTTTACTATCAAATAAATAGATATCAGTCACTTCTGAAAATAATTTATGTTTATCTACATCTGTTTTTTCTTTAATTGTAAAAGCAGTAATGATCTTTTTCTGATATTTGTTTTTAATCTTTTTTATTTCCCCGGGCGAACAATCGTACAGTTGATAATAATCAAAAGGTAGATGTTTTATTCTTTCCAAAATTTCATTATTTGGTCTTACTAGAACAGCTACAAATTTACAGTCGTATTTATTTGTTCTTAAAAGATTTTTTAATTTATTTAATTCAACAAATCTTGAACTTTTAGGGTAGTTGCAAATAAAACCTACAAATTTAGGAGGATGAGGATGATTTACAATAAAATCCAAAGTGTTTTGATCTGAGATACCACAAATTTTACAACCTTTGATCATTGATTTAAATGATCAATCAGTCTTTTCATATTATTTTTAATATCCCCTTTAATAAGGGATCTTCCCATAACAACACCATTTACTTTATTTTGAAAAGCTTGATTAGGCGTCATTATTCTTTCTTGGTCATGAGAATTGTCACCTGGCAATCTGATTCCTGGAGTAATTATAAGTAATTTTTTATATTTTTTTTTTACTAATATTGCTTCATGTGCAGAGCAAACAATTCCATCACAACCTGATTTTTTTATTAAACCTGCTTGTTTCAAAACTAATTCTCTAACACTTTTAGTATGACCTAAGTCTTGGAGTGATTTATTATTGAGACTTGTTAAAATTGTAACCCCTAAAACTTTAAGATTTTTGTTAATTCTTTTTGTTTTTTTTTTTAATTGCTCTCAACATTTCATATCCGCCACTGGCATGTACTGTAATATATTTACAATTTTTTAAATCTTTCAAGCTATCAACAGCTGACAATGCAGTCTGTGGAATATCATTTATTTTCAAGTCTAACCAAAAATCATTTTTAAATTTTTCTAGAAATTTTCTACCATTTTTTGAGTAAAAAAATTGTAATCCAAATTTTGGGGTTATCTTAAGCCTACTCGTTTTAGTTTGATTTATTATTTTTTTTACTTGATTTAAACTTGAAGTATCACATGCAATAAAAATACTTTTATTCTTCATTATTTAATTTTTTAAACAAGTCTTTAGACATTTTAAAGTGAATAGTTTTTTTTTCAGGTGTATTAACCTTCTCTCCTGTTTTAGGGTTTCTTGATATTCTAGCTTTTTGAATATTTGTAGAAAAAACACCAAATCCTCTAAGTTCTACTCTGTCACCTCTTTTGAGAGCACTTTTTACCTCTTTTAAGATAATATTAGTAAATTTTTCTAAATCTTTTTTTAAAAAGTTTGGATAATTATTAGAGAGTTGTTTTAAAAGCTTTGATTTTACAATAGCCAAATTAATATCTTTTTAGTTTAATTATTTTTTATTGTCCTTTTTTTTTAAATCTTCTGACAATGTAGAAAAAGGTAGATTTTTACCAGAACCTTCAGAGCCGTATTTCTCTAAAGCTTCTTTTTTTTCTATTTCTTCAAGTAATTTAATACTTAACACCACTTTTCTTTTTTCTAAATCTAATTCAGATATAGCACAATCAATTCTTTCTCCTCCTGTAAATCTTGACGGTCTTGCATCTGCAGGATTTATTGCTATTTGTGATTTTTTGATATTGAAATCCATCTCACAGCCCTCAGGTCTTACAAAAAGACCTTTATTGTCAGTAGATACAATTTTAACTGTTATTGTTTGATTGACTTTCTTATCTTTGAACCAGTCAAATGGATCTGGTTGTGTTTGTCTTAATCCAACTCTTACTTTATTTTCTGAAGTTTTGATTTCTAAAACTTTGACTTTGATTTTATCACCTTTTTTGTACTTATTTAATTCTTCTTCTCCATTATTTAAATAAGTTAAATCGTTGCAATGTAGAAATGTATCAATATCTAACTCTTGAACTTTTACAAATAAAGAATATTCATTTTTGTTAATAACTTCACCCTCGACAATTGTGCCAACTGGATACTTTTTCTCAAATATCTCAAATGGATTTTCTTTAGTAAGTCTATGAGATATTGCTACTCTTCTTTTATCTTTATCAATTTCAGTAATTACACAATCTATCTCATCTCCAACTTTGAACATTTTTTTTGCTGAAACATTTTTTTTAGACCAACTTAATTCACTTGAATGTAATAGTGTAGTCAGCCCTGGCTCTAATTCACAAAATGCTCCAAAATCCATTATCTTAACAACTTTAGCTTTATAAACTTTGTTTTGTTCATAGTTTTCAATGTGCTCAAAAGGATCTGGTGATAACTGTTTTACAGAGCAACCCACTTGAAGTTTTTCTTTATCTACTGAAATTACTTTTAAGTCATGTTTTTCACCAATATTAAAAACTTCATCTGGGTGATTAACTCTTGAGTACGAAATTTCTTGTAAATGCACCAAAACGTCTAATTCTTCATTAACATTAAAGAAACACCCGAAAGAACTATAACCCTTCACTTCAGCATTCTTAATTATGTCACCAACTTTATATTTTTCAATTATTTTCGCTTTATCTTCTTTTTTGAAAGATGAAATAATTTCTCTTCTTGATACACAAGCGTTTCCTCTAATTTTGTCTAATTTGATTAGAGCAAATTTTTGTGGTTCATTCATTAAATGACTAATATCTTTTAAAGGTTTGTCACTTATTTGTGACCCAGGTAGAAACATCAGTGAGCCAGTATCGATATGTTCCACAATACAGCCACCTTTACATTTAGATGTAATTTTTCCCATTATAGGTTCATTTTTTTCATATGCTTCTACAAGTTTATTCCATCCTTTAATTTTTTGAGCTTTACTTGCTGAAACTACTACTTCACCCATTTTATCTTCAAGCTTCTCTAACAAAACTGGAATTAGTTCACCAATTTTAATTTTTTCACTTAGGCCCATAGATTTTAATTCATTAACATCAAGAACTGGTTCAGATTTTAAACCTTCAACATGTAAAAATACGTACTTTTCTGTAATCTTATTTATTTTTCCCTCAATTACTTTACCTTCTTCAATGTTTGTCTTTGAAAGCTGGCTATTTAATAACTTTTCGAACTCTTGGGAGGCTGGGTTTGTTAAATCTTTATATATTTCCATTAATTAAATTTTTGTTTTTATTTTTTTAAAAAACTTGGCCCTTTTAGATAAAATTAAGGTTTTAATCAACAATGAATTTAAATAATTATTATAAAAAAAAGACTGCAAACATTGGTTTTATTGACTTTTTTACACTCAATATGAGGTTTTTAAACTATTCAAATATGAAATATTTCTAACTAATTTTACCTACAATTGTGTTTATTTTTTTTAAAAAAGAGGGGAAAGAAGTATTGATAGATTCTTTATCGTATATTTGCCAATTACCACCAAAAACTAGAGCAGCAATTACACTTGTCATAAATACCCTATGATCTTTTAAAAAATTTCTAATTATAATTTTTTTATTAATTTTTAATTTTGGATTACCATAAATTTTGATGCCATTATTCTTTACGATATTTTTTATACCCATTTTACTTAAAATTCTTGAACCCCATAGCAGTCTCGGGCTTTCCTTCTTATTTAGTTCAGATAAATTTTTAAAATAAGAAATACCTTTAGCTTTAGCTGCGACTAAAAAAATTAATAAAAACTCATCAATTGCAGCACTATTTAGTGATATAGGACAATTTATTGGTTTTAAAGAATTTGAACTTTCAATGATTAAATCAGCGATTTTTTCACCTTTATAAATTTTTGAATTACTCTGAATAATTTTCACTCCCATTTTTTCCAAAATTTTTAAAATTCCTATTCTGGTAGGATTGATATTTACACTTTTGATTCTCAATTTAGAGTTTTTTGATAAAGCAGTTAAAACTATAAAAAAAGCACTTGAACTTATATCAGAGGGGATTTTATAATTAATTTGAGGAATTTTCTTACCACCATTTATTTCAATTAGATCATACATATTTTTCTCAACAATTTTTATCGGTAGCTTTAAGTGTTTAAAAAGCAATTCACTATGATTCCTTGATTTTTTTGCTTTTATGATTGTTTTCCCATTGGTGTTAAGTGCAGCAAGCATGACAGCACTTTTACATTGAGCCGATCCTTTAGATTCATAATAATGTACTGGTTTGGGAGAATTGGTTCCACTTATAGATATCGGTAATTTACCTTGCTTTGATTTAAATGTCGCTCCAAATTTCTCTAAAGGTTTCGTTACTCTATAAAAATCTCTTTTTGATAAACTTTTATCACCTATTATTTTGAGTTTTTTTTTAGAATGAACTAAAAGACCCATGATAAGTCTTCCTAAAGTTCCTGAATTTCCAGCATTTAAAGTTAGATTTTTTTTATATTTAAAACCATTTAATCCGACTCCTTTTATTTCACAGAAATCTTTAGAAAGTTTAACTTTTACTCCAAGTTTTTTTAAACATTTTAATGTGTCTATAACATCATCAGATCGTAGTATGTTATATGATCTAGATTTTCTTGTTGATTGAGAAGTTAATAAAGCCCACCTTATTGATAAACTTTTATCACCTTCAATATTTATAACTTTATTAAAAGGTCTAATAATTTTATTAACTTCTAAAAATGATGACATATATTAGTTTATCTTGTATTAGTTTATCTTGAATGAGTCACCAAAATATGCATTTTGTGCATCTATATTTTTAATGAGATTATTTGGCGTATCTTTTGCAATTACTTTACCATTTGATAGTACTATTGCAATATCAACACAACTTAATAAATCTCTAGCTTGATGATCACATAAGATAATAGAAATATTATTATGTGTTTGTAAATCAACAATAATCTGTTGAAGACTTTTAATTGTCATAATATCTAAAGCAGCAAAAGGCTCATCAAGTAATAAAATTTTTGGGTTACTTAATAGTGCCAAAGAAATTACAAGACGTTTTTTTTGACCACCAGACAATAAATCAGCCTTAACATTTTGAAGAGACTCTAGTTCAAATTTTGATATTAACAAATTTATTCTTTCATCTCTGATTTTTTTATCATCAATTACGATTTCACTAATTGCTTTTAAATTTTCTCTTAGGGTGAGGTCGTGAAAGTAGCCTCCATGCTGTGGCACATAACCAATTTTATATTTTTTAGTTCTAAAAAAAATTGGATCGTTAATCACGTTTTTGGAATCAATAAATATAGATCCATAATTAGGTTTAATTAAACCAATTATTATATTAAAAATTGTTGATTTACCGACTCCATTGGGCCCTAGTAGCCCGAGTATTTCTCCTTTGTTTAAACTTAGGTTTAAATTCTCCAATATTTTTCTTTTTCCAAAAAAAACAGATATTTTTTCAAGTCTAAGTAATTCCTCTTTATTTTTGAAATTTTTAATACGAAATTTTTTTATTACTCCCATATCTAATATTTACTTTTAACTAAAATTTTATCCTTTTTATTATTCATAGAAATTTTTAACTTATTTGAAATAAGATCTATTTCAATTTTGTCTGCATACATTTTGGTATCCATATTCATATAATAAACATTTTGTGAAATTTTTATTACATTTTTCTCAAAATTTAAATTTATAATATCAGACTCAATTATCTGCTTTCCATATACAATTTTCACGTTATCTCGAAAAACAGTATTGTTATTAATCTTATTATAATCTGCCATTTTCGATTGTATATAAATTATACTTTTGTTTTTCAGAATAATAGTAGCATTTACATCTTTTAAATTAAGGTTTTCCGTGTCTTTATTTTTAATTGCGGCAGAGCTTGCTTCAATCGTATATTTATTTCCAAATAAATCTTCAGAAAAATATTTTAAGTTTTCAATTATATTTGCTTCTGTTTCCTGAGTATTATCATCTGATTCTACTATTTCGACATTTTCTTTATTTGCTAATTCTTTTGTAGAATTTTGATCTGTTTCAAAAAAGTATTTGTAAAATAAAAAGATTGTTAAAAATAATAAAAATATCAAACTTAATTGAAAAAAAATTTTTTTGTTCATTTATTTAAATAAATTAATAAATCTTTTTATCCAAAATATTATGTACATGAACAATTCCAATTGTGACTAGTTTATTTTTTGCATTGTAAACACATAAACTGGTAATTTTTTTTTCATTCATAATTGAAAGAGCCTTAGCCGCCAATGTGTCTTTTTCAATTTTATAAGGTTTTTTAGTCATTACATTTTTTACTTTAAGTAATTTAAAATTTGTATTTTTTGTATTTAGTCTTCTAATTTGTCCATCAGTAATAATTCCTGTAGTGTGTTTTTTTTTATTTCTAACAATTAAAGTACCCAAATTTTTCTTTGTCATTATTTTAAAAGCCTTATTCATTGTTACATTTTCGTCAATAAAAGGAATTTTATTATTTGTTAACATCAAATCTTCAACAGTTCTTAATTTTTCTCCTAAATTTCCAGAAGGATGAAATTTTTTAAAATCAATATTATTAATTTTTTTTTTTTTTAAAGTAGCCACAGCTAAGGCATCTCCAATACTTAATTGATTTATCGTGCTTGACGTTGGAACCATATCAAGCCCAGCTTCTTTTACTTCCGGGTTAAGTAGTTTTATATTACTATTTTTATAAAGGTCTGAATTTTTTTTTGAGGTAATACCAATTAATAAAATTTTATTTCTATTTGCATAACTGATAATATTTTTTAATTCATTTGATCTTCCTGAGTAACTTAATAAGATTAAAATATCTTTTCTTGAAATACTTCCCATGTCACCATGTGAGCAGTCATTTGCAGATAAAGAAAACGAAGGAGTGCCAATAGAAGATAGTGTGGCAGCAATTTTATTTGCAATGATACCACTTTTTCCAACACCACATAAAATTACTTTTGATTGACACCCAACAATTGCTTCAACTGCTTGATTAAAATTTGAATTAATTGATTTCTTTAATTTTCTAAGTGCCTCAATTTCTAAGTTTATTACTTCTTTCGCAATTTTTTTATAATCATTTTTTTTCATTAATGCGCCCAGATATCATCCTTAAATAATGCTAAATCAAGATCAACTCTTGTTTTTAAAAATTTTAAACAATCATGATATAATTCTATTCTATTTTCTCTAACAAGAATTTTATTTAATTCTTCATGAATCTTGTGAAGATAAAGAACATCATTTGCACAATATTTAAGTTGTGCTGGTGTTAATTCACCTCCAAAATCTGAACTTTGAAATTGTTTACTAATATCAATATTAATAAATTCTTTAATTAAAGTTTTTAATGAATGGTTATCAGAATATGATCTAGAAAGTTTTGAAGCAATCTTAGTATCCAGAATGTTATTAGTATTTGTTTTCAGATAATATTTAATAAAAGCCATATCTGCTCTACCATAATGAAAAATTTTTGTAATTTTTTCATCCGATAAAATTTTGATTAGATTTGGTGCTTTATAATTTGATCTATCTAATTGAATGATATGTGCATCAGAATTTCCTGAGGATAGCTGAATTAAGCATAGAGGATCTCTTCTGATATTTAAGCCCATAAACTCTCCATCTACAGCTATTACGTTGCCTAAATTTAAATCATCTGGTAAATCATTTTTGTGAAGTTTAATATCAATATTCATTTAGGAAATATTTATATATGAAAGCAAAAAATTGTCTAATTTTTGGTGGAAGTGGCCAAATTGGCAGGAACTTAATTAGGAAATTAACAAAAAATAATATAAGAGTTACCGTTGTTACCAGAAATATTCATCAAAAAGGCTTAATACTAAAAACTCAAGCAAACGCAGGTTACATAGATATTGTCGAGGCAAATATCTATGATGAAAAAAAAATAAAGGAATTGTTCAAAAAAGCAGATATTTGTATAAATCTTATAGGTATCTTGTATGAAAGCAAAAAAGGAAATACTTTTCAAAATATTCATACAATATTTCCCTCTATTTTGGCAAAACTTTGCAAAGAGTATAATTTACAAAATTTTGTTCATTTATCTGCATTAGGAATAAATGAAGCTAAAGATTCATTATATGCATCTTCAAAATTAGAGGGTGAAAAAAAAATTCTGAGCTCTTTTGCTCGGTCTATAATTTTAAGACCATCGGTGGTTTTTTCTAGTTCTGACAATTTTAGCACATTATTGATGACATTACTTAAAAGATTACCAGTTTTTCCTATTTATTATGGCGGAAAAACAAAATTTATGCCTATTCATTGTTCAGATTTAGTGGATATAATTTATCATGTTATTTCAAAAAATTTAAACTCACAAATTGTTGAATGTGTAGGACCTGAAACGTTAACATTTAAAGAAATTTTGAATAAGTTATTAAATTTGATCGCAAAAAAAAGATTACTATTACCAACGCCTCTTCCCATTGCAAACATGATAGCAAGATTTTTTCAATTATTGCCTAAACCAATATTAACATTGGATCAGTTGAAATTATTAAATTATGATAATATTGTATCTGGAAAATATAAGACAAATTTTGAAATTGGTGTTCCCAGTAAACTTTTTTTTGAGGAGGAGGTAAAAAAATATTCTTATATGTGGCGAGATGGGGGCCAATTTTCAACGGAAAAGTATAAAATTGATAAAATAGAAAATTAAAAGTTAATACTCACGCAGTTTTTATTTTCTTCTCTATGAATTCAGGAATGTCTTCTTTTTCTGTATTTTCCTCTTTCTTACCTTTAGGCTGATAGGCATAAAGTAAATGTAGTTTACAATATGAAAAATCTTTTAATGATGATCTTCCACAAAAATAAAATGAATTTTCATCAGGATGACCAATAGGCCACTTACATGAATTTTCATCTAGTTCTTCTAACTGTTTAGGATTTTCTGGTTCAAAATCTTTTTCAATTAATAAAGATCTAAATTTATTTTTTCTTCCTTTTCTCGAGTTTAAATTATCATCAGTTTGTGCATACTTTAGATTTTGACTTGAAGTTGCTGATCTAGTCTTTATTTTAGCTGACAGGTTTAATCTGTGAGCTTTTCCAATTACAGCGTTACGACTAATCCCCCCAATTATTTCTGCAATTTGGCTAGCAGTATTTCCTTTCCCCCATAACTCTTTAAGTTTTGATACTTTTTCTTCAGTCCAGCTCATAATTATCTATATCATGTGTTATAATTTTTTTAAAACACAATATAGAGACATTAAACTCTATAAAACAAGGCTTTTTTAAAAGTTATTAACAATAACACAAAATTAGGTAAAATAAATTTTCAATCGCAACTTGTATCTCTGTATTCTTGTTTGTAGAAAGAATTAAAAAATATCTTTATGAGTTATTTGGTAAAAAATTATAATAGAAAAAAAATTTCTTTTAAAAGTGGAAAAGGATCTTATTTATTTTCTCAAGATGGTAAAAAATACTTAGATTTTATTCAAGGAATTGCCGTAAACTCTTTAGGACATGCTCATCCAAAATTAATTAAAGTCTTGAATCAACAGTCAAAAAAACTTTGGCATATATCAAATGCATTTATAATTCCCGAGGGAGAAATACTTGCAAGAAAAATAGCCAAAAAAACATTTGCTGACTATGTAATGTTTCAAAACAGCGGTGCAGAGGCCACAGAAGCTGCGATTAAAGCCGCAAGAAGATATTTTTACTCTATTGGCAAACCTAAAAAAAATAGAATAATTTGTATAAAAAATTCATTTCATGGAAGAACAATAGCTGCAATTTTTGCTAGCGGTTCCAAAAAAATGACAGAAGGTTTTGGTCCAAAAGTTTCAGGATTTGATCATATTCAATTTAAAGATTCAAAACCCAGATTCCCAAATATTAAAAATAAAATTAAAAAAAATACGGCTGCTATAATGGTAGAAACTATTATGGGTGAAGGAGGCATCAAATCTATACCCGACAAATGTTTAAAATATTTAAGAAAAATTTGTAACGAAAAAAAAATATTATTAATCTTGGATGAAGTTCAATGTGGCATTGGAAGAACTGGCGACTTTTTTGCTTTTGAAAGATCAAAAGTGAAGCCAGATATAGTGCCTATCGCAAAAGGTATAGGAGGTGGTTTTCCAATTGGTGCAGTTTTAATGAGTAAAAAAGTTGCCTCAGGAATGACAGCAGGAACTCATGGTTCAACTTTTGGAGGAAATCCGTTAGCAATGAAAATTGGAAGTGCGGTCATGGACATAGTAGCAAATAAAAGCTTCTTAAATAATGTAAAGAAAAATTCTGAATATTTTCATAAAAAACTAGTTCAACTCAAAAATGATTTTCCTGAAATATTTAAAGAAATCAGAGGTAGAGGATTTTTGATTGGTTTACAATTACATAAAGATCAAACCATTTTTATTAAAAAACTCATGCAAAATAAATTACTTACAATTCGAGCATCCGAAAATGTTGTCAGAGTGCTGCCGCCACTAAATGTTAAAAAAAGTGAAATTGATCAAGCAATTAAGATTATTACTAAAGTTTGTAAAGAATATTAATAATGAAACATTTTATTGATTTGAAAGATATTCCGGCAAATGATTTAAGGAAAATTTTGCTAGATGCGAAAAAAAGAAAAAGATTGAGAGGAAAATCAAGCAGTTTAGATAATGATAAAGACTCTCCTCTTAAAGGTAAATTGTTAATTCAAATGTTTGAAAAATCTAGTTTAAGAACAAGATTAAGTTTTTATTTGGCTATAAAACAACTTGGAGGAAGTACTTTGACACTAAGACCAGATGAATTACATCTTTCAAAAGGTGGTGAAAGTATAGAGGATACAGCTAAAGTTTTATCAAACTTTGGGAATGCTTTTATGCTTAGAACAGGTGATGATAAAAAATTGGAAGAGTTTAAAAAATATTTATCAATTCCAATAATTAATGGATTAAGCCCCTCATCACATCCAACACAAATTTTATCAGATGTTTTTACGGTTGAAGAAATAAAAAAAAAACCTATTTCAAAATTAAATATTACCTGGATTGGAGATGCTAATAATGTATTAAATTCATTAATAGCAGCGTCAATCAAGTTTTCTTTTAAATTAAATATTGGTTGTCCAAAAAATTATCAACCCAAAAAAAATATTTTAAGCTATATAAAAAATAATAAGAATAAAATTTTTATTTATAATGACGCAAAGAAAGCAGTTTATGGATCTGACGTTATTTTTTCTGATAAAGTAATATCTATGAATGACAAAGTTAATAAAATCAAAAAATTAAAAAGTTTCAAAAAATTTAGAATAAATGAAAAATTAATGAAAGCTGCAAATAAGAATTGTATTTTTCTTCACTGTTTGCCAAGAGGAACAGAGGTGGATGAAAAAGTTTTTTCAAGCAAAAGATCAAAAGTTTGGCAGCAAGCTCTTAATAGAGTTCACGTGCAAAAATCAATTCTTCTTTATTGTTTTGGAAAATTAAGGTAACGGTAGAGGGTTATCTGAATTCTGATTTAAATATAAAATAACAGAAGCTCTATCTTTTTCTTTTCTTAATCCGGCGAAAGCCATTTTAGTTCCTTTGATCCATTTAGCAGGTTTAATTAAGTAACCATTCAGTTCCTCGAAGCTCCATTCTTTCCCATATCCGGATAGAGCTTTTGAATATTTGTAGTCACTTACTGCTCCAACCTGTCTACCAATAACATTATATAATGCAGGACCGATGTTATTTTTTCCTCCTTTAACAATCGAATGACAGGCTGCACATTTTTTAAAAACTTTTTCTCCAGTAGTAAGATCACCCATAGCCATTAAGGCAGCTATATCAATTTTTTCCTCATTTGATTCCGAAATAGATTGTGTGCTATTAGCAACTACTTGTTCAACTTCTACAACATAACCTGGTTTTTCAGGTTTTTTAACATAAAAAATTATATCCGACAGTTTCCCGATTCCAATGACCAGAAGAGCGACCATTAAAACAGCTGCAACTATTTTATTTATTTCAAAAGAATCCATTTTATAAAAAATTGTTTTGAACGTATAACATTATAAACATAAAATTGCTTATATATTTTGATGTACAATTTTGCCTCTGTTTAAGCTGTTATGATAAATAAAGAAGACCTATGAAAACAATAGTTATAATTCCTTCGAGGTTGTCAGCCACAAGATTGCCTGGCAAACCATTATTAAAAATTAATGGTTTATCAATAATTTCTCATGTTTTTAAGAAAGCAGAGGAAGCTGATGTTGGGGAAGTGCTAGTGGCAACAGAAGACCAGGATATAATTGATGATGTTAAGCAAAATGGTGGGCAAGCGATTTTGACGAAAAATAATCATAAGACAGGCACAGATAGAATTTATGAGGCTCTTCAAAAAATTGACAATTCAAACATTGATTTAGTTATGAATCTTCAAGGAGATGAGCCATTGATGAATATAGAAGATATAAGAAATTTAAAAAATAAAATGGTCCAAAATAATTCAAAATTAGGGACTTTAGGATCAAAAATTTCAGACAAATCATTATATGAAAATCAAAATGTAGTGAAGGTGACTACAAAGGAAAACTTAAATGATATAAATTTTTCAGAGGCAATTAATTTCCAAAGACTGATTGTAAATAGTAACGAAAATATCTACCATCATTTAGGTATTTATTGTTATCAAAAAGAAACACTTAAAAAATTTGTGTCTTACGATCAATCTTCCAATGAAATTGAAAATAAATTAGAACAACTACGCGCAATAGATAACAATATTGAAATAAATGTAGCTCTTGCAAAATCATCTCCAATTGGGGTAGATACACATGAGGATTTAGTGGCTATAAAAAAAATAATGGAATATAAATCTTAATGAGTAAAATTTATTTTCAAGGAACTTTTGGAGCATATTCGCATCTAGCAGCTTTATCAATTCAACCAAATGCTGAAATTATTCCTTGTAAAACTTTTGATGAATGTTTCTTGAAGGCATCCAATGACTCAAATTCAAAAATCATAATACCAGAGTCGAATAGAATTACTGGGAATATAGGCATAGAATATTTGATATTTGAATATCGATTAAATATATATGCAGAATATTTTCAAAAAATAGAACATAATCTACTTGGTCTACCAGGTACAAAATTATCAGAAATTAAAGATGTATATTCACATTCTCAAGCATTATCGCAATGTTCAAAATTTATTAAAACAAACAAACTAACACAGCATGTTAGGGCTGATACTGCAGGATCTGCTGAAATGATTTCAAATAACAATAATAAATCAAAAGCAGCAATCGCATCATCATTAAGTGCTGAAACTTATAAATTAGAAATAATAAAAAAGAATATTGAAAATGAAAAAGGAAATCTTACAAGGTTTTTAATTATGGGAAAAAGTATTTCCCAACCTGATTTTGGAAAAAAAAAATATATAACCTCATTTTTATTTAAATTAAAAAGTAAACCAGCTGCTCTTTATCAATCATTGGGTGGCTTTGCTATTAACGGAGTTAATCTTACAAAATTGCAAAGTTATCCAGAGAAAAATACATTCGACTCTTATTTTTTTTTATGTGATCTTGATGGGCACATTGATGATCCAAAGGTTCAAAAATCTTTAGAGGAATTAGGATTACATTGTCAAGATTTTCACGTCCTAGGTGTTTTTGAAGCTGACAAACTCAGAGAAAAATAAATCTAAATCTTTTCTTGTAGATAAGAAATTATTACTGTTATAATAGTCTGTGGAGGCTAGAGGTGGATGCTGCTTGAACCCGACCAGATCTTAACGGAAGCAGTCGTA
>MDSZ01206334.1_pt1 | contig 16454 bp, 7 predicted proteins | sample 811201 | NCBI WGS metagenome assembly MDSZ01 (sample SAMN05326647, study PRJNA326480) | marine metagenome | isolation source: seawater | place: Indian Ocean: North | collected 2010
AAGTGGCACACGCCTTTTGGCGTGTGCCCGTATGTTTAGGGTATCATGTCCAGCCTAGCTATTTCACACAAGAAGATATTTTTTCGATTCAATTAAAAAAGTGTCTCTCTTTTGCCCATCATATTCTTTTTAACCGCGATGGTGGGAGGCGAACGCGGGGATCTCCCGCGTAAAACGGATGAATGGATGCTTTCCTCCTCCTTCTTTCTTTCTTTCTGTCTGTCTCTCTTTCGGCTCCGACGTTTGGCTTGAGTATTCGCGCGCGCGACACCAACTCGACTTTCTTCTCTAGTGATGTCGTGATGAATCTACTAAAAACACAAAAAATCGGCGAAAACAAAAAAAAAAGGGGGTCGCCTCGAGACGATTCCTTCCTCCTTTTGCCAAAAGAAAAATTCCAAACTTTTTTTTACTCCCATTTTTACGCCGAACTTTTTGGGTGGTTGGAATGTATTACGAAATAAATAATCTCGACTCATCATTCGTGGACCCCTTTCTCGTACGTAGTAATTATATAAAATTCTTTTCCTTCGTAACGCCTAAAAAAAATCGTACGCTCAAAAAAAAAACGCGTTGAAAAAACCGACGACGACGACGACGACGGCGACGCAAACAAACAAACAAACAAACCCTCCGATCGACGACCAGCCACGTCCAAATGTTTACTACTACTACTACTTCCTCCTCCGGCTGTTGCTGCTTCCAGGAATCGGCGGTAAAAGCGGCGCACGAGCTGAGGCGGAGGGCGGAGAAGAAGGAGGAGGACGAAAGCGACGACGCGTTCGCGAGAGCGCTGAGAGAAGCGCTCGTTTTTTCGGCGACGACGACGGGGGACGATGGAACGCTCGAACCGCTGAGCGCGAAAAATATAGCACTCAAAACCGAACAGAAAGTGACGAAGATCGTGAATAAACGGTTGGAACGAGCGAAGAAAATGGCGGCCGATGAGCAGTGCTGGAAAAACGAACGCGCGATTCATTTGCGGTTGAAGAATAATAAGAAGAAAAAGTTGAAGCCGGGAAGCGCGCCTTCGACGAGAAGAATTACCAAACCTTTACAGAACTGGATGTTTGAAAACATTGTGGATCCATTCCCGACGAAAGAGGAGAAGATAAAACTAGCCGCTGAAACTGGCATGAGTATCGGGCAAATCTCCAATTGGTGCATAAACTTTCGCGGACGACGTTTGAGACCTCTAGTTCGAGAGTTAGTCGAGGAGGCGAAGAGAACGAATAACGGTGGTTATATCACGCAATAACAGTACATAGCACATCGGAGAATGGTTTTGATACTATTATTATACTATTACGTTATTATATTTACGAACTAGTACACAGCAATCAATTACTTGGTATTCTTGTTTTAGCCGTCAGAGGCGACGGGTTCTCCTCCTCCTACTTTTTCGCCACCTCCACCATCTACTAAATTCGACATATTATTATACTTCTCCGTCGTCTCTTTACATTTCTTCGAATCTAAGAACTGAACAATAATCGCAGATATGTTGTCGCATCCCAACCCGCTACCTCTCGTGTCTGTGGCGCAACACGCGTCGCACAATTCCTCCGTGATTTTCGAGAGATGTTGCGGCGGTACTGTGGCGCTGTCTCTAGTAGAACTATAACATAACCGCTCGCGAACAAAGTCCACGCACTCTTGACTGGTCATCACGTCCCAAACGCCATCGCATGCGATAATTATAAACTCATCTTTGTCCTGGTCGTAATTGAACGTTTTCACTTCGGGATTGGCAGTTACGCAATACGACTCTGGCGGCAAGTCGTCCGGGACGTTGTTCCTTTTGTATTCAAAATCGCCGATGGCTCTGGACAATGCTAACGACCCATTGACGCGTCCATCCGCTACAAAACCTCCCGCCTGGACAATTCTCTCACACTCATCCTCGTCCGTGGGTTTATGATCTCGAGACATGTCGATAGATTTACCGTCTCTACATAACACCGCTCTCGAATCGCCGGCGTTGGCGCATATGATTTCCCCGTTTCTCAAAGCGACCGAAACCGCGGCGGCGCCAGCAACGGGGCCTTCCCAATCGTTCAATTCTTCTTCGGTTAGGGGGACAAACTTCTTTTTCCCTGTAGAAGATGTGGACAAGACAGGCTGTTCGGTAGTCATTGTCTTATCACTACTATTTGTAACATCGTTATCGTTTTTTCCTTCCTTCGTTTCGCCGTTATTCTTTTTATTCAACCCGTCGCCTTCAGCGTTACCATCATCAACATCGTCGTCGCCTTCATCGTCTTCGCTCAAACTCGGAATGATCAAATCCACTTCCTCACTCGGTGTCCCTTCCGCCAACAATCTCTCTTTCAAAGCCCTTCGTATGGCTTCGTTCACGCCTCTCGCACCTCCACCGGTACTCAACATTCCATCGCCAGCATCCTCTTCCTCCCGAAACCGTCTCCTCCCACTCAACTCTGTCAACTCTTGCGCGTTCGTCTTATCTTTCATGGCCTCGTCGATTTTCATGAACGATTCTACTAAAGCTTCCTTCAAATCGGTTCTTTCCTTGTACGCTTTCGTCTCTTTCAAAATCTGCGGAAGGTGCCTTCCCGCGTACAAAGCCACTTCTTTCCCGCCGTGGCCGTCAAACACGGCAAAGAAAGACGTCTCCGCGTCCAAGTCTGGTACCGCGCAGTGCGAATCCTGTCGATGCGTCAAAGGGAGGAAGAGACGATACACAAACCAAAACATGTGAGCAGGCGGTGTTTTGAGAAAGAACGACGACGAACAACGACGAACGACGACAAACACCCATCCATCCGTGGTACAACAAAAGGAAAAAAAAAGGTGACAAAAGAAGAGGAGGAGGAGGAGCTCTTTCATCATCTTTTGTTTTCGCAGCTTTTTTTTTTTGTGCTCTGAAAAAAAAAAAAAACTCGACCAAAAGACGACCATTTTGGCAAAAAGTGCTGACGACGCACACCCCCTTTGTTTGCCAACACCAACACCAACACACAATAAAACACAAAACACGAAGAACAAACACACACGAACGCCTTATTGAATACAATAACTCGGAAAGGGTCTCACTTCACTCACCTCCATGCTGGTTCGCCATCCTTGCATGGCGCTGGTGCCGAATTTTACTCTCGCGTTTCCTCCGTCCGAGCTTTCTTTCTCTTTTACCGGTTGCGAGAGGTACGCGCCCATGTCGTTTACGTCGTTTACGTCGTCGTCTCCAAAGTGTCTTCAACTGTTTCCCGAAAATGACCGAGATCGGTGTGTCGTGCGCACGCCAATCAACGCACACTTTCTGAAGCCTCGGGTGTGTCCCACCCGCGCCACTTAACAGACGCGAAGGCAAAAAAGAAAACGATCCAAAGCGTGTCAACGCGCCGTCGAGACCGATGCAACGAGACTCAGAGACGGAAAGAAAATGCGCGCGACGCAGAGTACCGCGCGTGAATAAATGCGCTTTGGAATTTAATTCAAAACAGAGATTTTTGTGTCGAAATTATCGACGTCGTCGTCTCTTTCGCTGTGATGACTCATCCAAAAAGGTAGTAGAGAGAGAAAAAAAAGAGAATGATTTGAGAAACGTCCGCCTTCATTCGCGAAAGAGTAAAATGACGTACGAATACGAATACGAATACTTCACGTTTGGCATAAAAACATGACATGGTGTTACAAGTTATCGGGTCCGTTCGCTCTTCTGACGATAGAGGCACCGGAGATATTGGTAAACCCGGTTCCTCCGTTATTGTTATTTTCGGCGTCGGCATTGTCCGCGCGAGCAGCTGCGTGAGTAGTAGTAGTAGTCATAACGCCGTCATCATCATCACCATCGTCATCTTCGCCGGCATTACCTTGGTAATACGGAATGTAAGGCAAACGTTCGTCTTTGTCGTCGTCCGAGTGGTGGTGATGGTCGTCATCGCCGAATTGATCGTTCCAGTCGTTGGCGCTTGTTTCTCCTCCGTCCACATCGACGCGGCCGACGCCGAGAGTCGGAGGTTCGTTTTTCTTTGACTTGAAACGGTCGGCGTAGTCTTGCGAGTACAAGTTCGCGCCTCCTGGGAAAGCATCGGCGCCTTCGGCTTCACCATCGACGTAGTTTCCACCACTTTGTCGTCTTTCAGCCATGATTCGTTCCGCTTTTTCGCCCAAAGTTAAAGACGTGTTTTCTTGAATGACATCTTTTCTCGTCATGACGCCGACGACTAAAGGTCTATCTGGAGTTACGTACAAGTGTCTTAAACCCATCGTTCGGAATATTCGGTAGGCCCTAGAAACTCTCGCGTCCGCGTGGGTAATAAACGGGTGTCGTTGCATCAATCTGGAAACGTCAATCCACGCTGAGTCCATTTCTACAGACGATAAAGACGCAGCGACTTCGGCGACGTGCGGCGACTTGAACGGAATTTGTTTCAATTTGTCCAGTAGATCGTCTCTATCTTTTGCTGTGGTGTAGCCATATACGTCTGCCGGACGAGACTCTGGGTTTCCGTCGAAGAAGCCTATCCTGTGGGTGATCATTTTCAACAATCTGTTTCTGGTAATCGTTCCGTGTAACTCGAACGGTTCTCCCGGCTTCGTCGGTGGATTCTCCGTCACCGGGAACGCGCCGTGATCGTTCGAGGCTAAGATGCCGATTAAATCTCTCACGCGCATGCGCGGTTTGATCGTAATCATCGTTTTTGACATAACTTCGTTGACGCGTAATTTATCCCCAGTTGGACCAGCCAATTCGGGTTCTTCTAAGAATGGCGCGCCTCTAATCTTAATGTGCGTGTCGTAAATGCCGTGGGAGAACCGATCACCAACCGCTTTGGCGCAGAAAATAGTCAACATTAATGGGATGATTAATTGCATCGAACCGGTTGTTTCCATCACCAAAACGGTTATGCTTATGGTCATTCGAGTTGCCCCACCTAAACTTGCAGCGGCTCCGATAACTGCGTACGCGTGTAAATCAATTTGCACTTCGGTTAAAATCCAACCGCTGATTGAGTTGACGATTCTTCCGCAAATTTGGCCCATGGCTGAGCCAACCGCCAAAGAGGGGACGAACAAACCCGTCGGCGCACCAACACCGTATGTAATCGTCATCAGCGAAAACATTGCTAAGAAGTAAAACAATAACAAGTCAAATCGGAACAAAAACTCGTGCGCTTGTCCGTTCTCGCCAACCTCGCCCAAGTGCAAGAGAAATTTGAACGATTGCGACAGAGGAACGAAGAACAACTGGCCATATGAGCTGTAATAGCCTTCGGCACAATACATTTTCGAAAAAAAATCCGTTCGAATCTCATCTTTACTCGCTTCCCCGTACTCAAACCTATCCAACTCGTTGGCTAAATTCGTGTGCCCGTCTCTCAACGGCGCCGGGATTTCTAAACATGGACTCGCAGCCATAAAGACAAACATGACCGTGAATGTGAACGCAGCCACCGCGATGACTTCTAAAAACCTTCTAAACTTGTTATTGACCGGTATATATTTCGCTCGCCACGCAGTCACTCGTACGTTTAAGTTCACGAACAACGCGCCAATATACCCACCCAAACAGCCAACCAAGGCAAAAATTGGTACCTCCCAAAAGTACCACCAATATTGTTTCGAGTAATTCGCTTCGTCGTCCGTGTATAAACCAAAATCTCTGTGCGTCCCGAATTTGGCCCTCGCAAAATCCGTGGCGTCGAAGTCTAACTGTTCCAACCAGTGTGAGGTTAACACACCAACGCACGTGGCCAAAAAGCCTCGCCATAACATGGACGAGTTGTAAAACGATGTCCCTTCCTCCACGGTAAACAACATTCCACCAATCGGAGTACCGAACGCAACCGCAACACCCGTAGCGGTGCCAATAGCCACAAAATCTCGTTTATCTCTATCGTTTCTAAAATGGTTTGGTCTCCTCGTTTTAAACCCAAGCGAATGGGACCCGAACGAACACAGACCTCCGCCAACCAAACCACCACCGTGCACAAACGGTCCTTCCTTACCGGCGATCAAACCCGCACCAATACTAAACGCCACTCCACCTAACTTTGCCAAAAGCGTTTTCAACCTCAACAACCCTTTCAAATGTACCCCGTTCAAATACGTCTTCAACTCTGGGATCCCGCTTCCGGCAGCCAACGGTTCCACGTAACTCACCAATCCCCCAGCCACGGCGGCCAAACAGCACGTCACCAGTAACGAACTTATATACGCGTAAAATTTCGACGCGTCCTTGCTCTCTCCGTCCCCAACGACTAACTTCATTGCCATACCAAAACGAAATGAGTTCAACTTATCCACCAACCCATCAACGACAAACGCGACGAAACCCATCACGACGCCGATGATGGCCGATAACGTCCACTTCCACCAGTCTTCGTTTTGGTATTCCGCGCGTTTACGGCTTCTCAACTGTTCTTCTTCGATGTCGCAATCGATTGGGTCGTAATCGTGCGATTCGAATGCCGTCATTCTGCGTAAGCGTAAACTCGCCATGTTTGTCTCTCTATCGGAAACGGTGGCCCCAAACACCACCGCAGGAGCAGATTCTCTCGGACTGGAACTGGAATTCATATTTCTATCTAACGTTCCCGCTGCCGTTGCAGCGATGTTCTGAAACGTCTCTCGAGGGTTTCTAAAACCAGATGACGTTCGAGGAGAAGATGAGGACATTTGCGACGACGTGTGGATCCTCGAGCGCGCTGAGTTTCGTTCAAACGCGGAGAGTTTGGATTCATTGAGATGCGCATTCAAAGGCGAAGGTCGATTATCGTTCAGACTCGATGGACGACCGGGTTGGTGGTCCTCGCTGTTTCCCCTGGACGGGGAAGATGTCGGGAGCAAGGTTTCCGCGTCGTCGTTCATTCCAAGAACACGAAACCTCCGACAACGCTCAATATTTTATACGCGCGTCAAAATGTCAAAATGTGACGATGAAAAAAAAATTGCGTGTCGTTCAACGGAAAAATGAAAAACAGAGAAATATAAAAAAAACAGGAGAAGAAAGAAATCAAAGACACCTACACGCACACATATACTCTCTCCCTTTTCTCTATTGCAACTTCTACAAATATATATACACACACACAAAACACATGCTATTAAGGCAAATCGTAATAAGTCACGTAATCGCTCTCTTCGTCTTCGGGAAAGGTGAAGGTTTGCAAAAATTTATACAAGACTCGCGCGGACATGCCGATATCTTCCGGCGACGTGTACTCATCCGGCGAGTGTGATTTCCCATCTTTCGATCGAACGAAGAGCATAGCGACCGGCATGGCGTCGGCCATGGCGAGCGCGTCGTGTCCAGCACCGGAAACCAGAGTTGGTGGTCGAGTGATCACCGGTTCTCGAGTGAAACCACCTCGGTTGTGTCTGTTTCGTTTGTTGTTTGACCTGCGTCGGTGTGTGGAATCCATGCTTTGGTCTTCGTCGAAGTCGTTGAAGTCGCCGTAATCGTCGTTGTATTCGTCGTTGTAGTCCTCTTCTTCGCGCTGGATGCGTTGTTGTTCCATGTAAAGATCATAGGCTCGACGATGCACTTCTTCCGTCGTTCGATCGCAAGCGTCTTCGAGTTGTTTGGTGAGTCTTCGATCCATGGTGACGCCAGAGGCTTCGTGGGTACGTTGAACTTTGCACTCTAAACCTCGTGCTCGGCAGATGAGTTGGACTTTACGTGTGACGTCTTGGACGACGTTTTTACGAACGCGATCAGATTGCGCTCTAATATCCACGGAGAATGTTGTTCGAGCACCGATGACGTTGGTCGCACCTGGGAAAATTTGAAATTCGCCAACGGTGCACACGAGCATAACTTCCGGTAAAGCTTCGCCGACGCCGCCTTTTTTACATCTCTTTTCGATTTCAAGAACGGCTTCAGCCGCTGCTGGAGTTGAATCGCGTCTCGCAACCATTGGAGTCGTCCCGGCGTGTCCTTGAACGCCGTTGATGATAACCTTCAACCTGGTTTGACCGGCGATTCCAGCGACGGCGGCGACAGGGAACCCTCCGAGTTCGAGGACTTTACCTTGTTCGATGTGTACTTCCACGTACGCGCCGAACGATTGTTTTGGTAACTTCGCTTGTTCGATAGATTCCTTCGTCCCGGGCAAACCGGCGTTCCTCAACGCCTGTAAAAACGTCGCACCTTGTTTATCGACGTTGTCGTACACATCTTCAGGCAACGTCCCGACGATCGCTCGCGAACCAAGGAAAGTTGACCCGAACCGAACGCCTTCTTCATCCGAGAAACCGATGATATGGATGTTGTACTCTCTTACTGGGTGTGTTCGTCTTAACGCCTTCGCAGCGGCGATAGCCACCACAACCCCCAAAGAACCATCAAACTTACCCCCGTCAATGACGGTATCTAAATGCGACCCCACAAACATCTCCTTACGAATCATCTTCTCCCCGTGTTCATCTAACGATGCAGGCGTGGTCGCGTCCAACACGCCGTGGATGTTACCAGCCGCGTCCGTGAAGACCCTCAAACCGGCATCTGCCATCCACTCTTTAATTTTCGAGTGCGCCTCCATCGACGCTTTGGACAAAAACTGTCTCTCCAAATGTCCAGCGGCGTCCGAAAACGTACCCAAAACGTTCAAACGTCTTACCGGTTGGTCCTCCAAAACGTGGTCTAAGTATTCCTCCACCTGTTTCCTCTCCGGCGTCGGTAGTTGTTTCTTTTGTTGAGCCTGCTGCGCTTGTTGCTGTTGCTCTAACCGCTGTTTTTTCTCTTGTTCTTGTTCTTGTTCTTGTTCTTGTTCTTGTTCTTGCTGCTGTTGCAATTCCTGTCCCGGAGGCGGCCTGCGCTTCATCATTGGTGGCGGTTTTCGTTGCTGTTGCCTCTGTTGCTGATCATCCCGAGCCGGCACTTCCCCCTCCTCGTTTTTCTCCTCAACAGGTGGTGGTTGTCTTTGCCTCGGATGTGCGTGCTCTTCTTCTTCTTTCCCTTCTTTTTGCTGCTCCTGCTTTGCACCAGAGGCATCTTCTTCTCCTAATTCTAATCCTTCGACCGGCGGTGGCATTTTTCGCCGATGTCGATGCTGGTGCTGCGCATCCGACGCTGCCGGTGGCTGTTGATACCGCTGATCCATCGGAGGCGTTTGTTTTTGTTTTTGATACCGATCACGACGATGACGCATCGTCCCCATCATGTGCGGAAGATGCACCCCCGACTCTTGCGCTTCCCGATTGTACTGCTCTTCCTGAGCGTACGTCCGCGCATTCTCACTCAAATCCAAGCACAAAAAGAACACGAATAGTGCCACGAATCCCACGCGAACGCGCGACGCCAGGCACGAACGCGAAAACGATGATGCCATGAAGAAGAATCGAGCGTACGATTTGATGACGTTTGGGTAAAATTGTAAGGTTTTTATGTACATTTTTTGTCTCTCTCTCGTTCTTCTCTCACTTTTTTGATTAAAGCTCTCGTCTTCTCTCCCTCTACTTCCTGTTACACGTCTTGCTCTTGTTCATCTTCCACCTGAATCTGCGCTTTGGCGACGGCCAATCTCGCGCCGAGGACGCGAAACGCGGAGCACGAGACGCCGTCGACTGCGTTTCGGACGAAGAACTCGATCGATTTTGGTTCGGCGGCGTGTTCTCCGCACGCGGAAACTTCGGCGAGACGACGAGTGGCCGAGGCTTTTGTATCGGTGATCTCGTCGGGAGCGATGATCTCGTCGAGAGCAATTTTGATGAGCCTGCCCACGCCATCCCAGTCGAGTATTTCGAAAGGGTCCACTAACGCGACTTTTTCGCGCTCGTAGGCTTGGAAGAAAGAGGAGTCGTCACGCGAATAACCGAATGTCATTTGCGTCAAGTCGTTCGTGCCCAAGCTGAAAAAACTGGCTTTAAGAGCGAAATTTTCCTCGCCCACATCTTCGATAGAGATTAAATCTTTGGCGATTAAGCACGAACGAGGCGTTTCGAGCATGCATCCGACTTTAAATGGATGGTAATCGAGCTCGTATTCGCGTTCTTTCGACAAGCGTTTTTCAAAATGTTGTTTCGCAAAACGGAGCGTATGCAGTCTCGCCAAAAACGCCGCGTGCATCTCGCGATCGATGATGTGCACTTGTTGAAGGTATTCAGTGACCGTTGAAACGAGCGGAACCATTATCTTGACGACAGGTTGGATACCACTTTTCTCGTGCGCGTCATAGTACGCGTGTGCGAGGGCGCGCGTCGTCATAGCGGTAATTTCCGGGTGGGAAATCCCTAAGCGACAGCCTCGATTCCCGAGCATTGGGTTCGTTTCTCGCAATTTTGAAATTTTGGAACGCAAAATCTCTTCAGAGACGCCGCAATAGTTTGTGATTTCTTCCAAGATCTCTGGATCGTCTAATTCCTCATCTTTCGGAAGAAATTCGTGCACAGGAGGATCCAACAACCGAATCGTGATGGAATTCTCGTGTCCCACGGCGTGTAAAAGGTTGGAAAAATCGTGTCGCAAAATCGGTTCCATATCCGCCAAAGCCTTTGCGCGCGCATCTTCATCTTTCGCGAGAAAGAGCTGTCGAACACATCGCACGCGATCGGGAGATGCTAAGAACATGTGTTCTGTCCTGCACAAGCCGACGCCTTTTGCACCAAACGTCTCCATGGCGAAGCGAATTTCCTTCTCGGTATCACAGTTCGCGTAGACGTGCGTCTCGGATTGGATATCGTCGACCCAATCCATGAACGTCATTAACGCTTTATTATCTTTTATGGCGGTTCCTAAAGGTTCCAACTCTTTTTCACCTTCGATAACTTCGCCTCGTGCGCCGTCGATGGAAATAAAATCACCTTTTTTGAACGAAACATCCGGGTACTCCTCGAACACCACCGATCGTTCCACGATAGGTCTGGACCCCTCTAATTTGTCGTGGTGTATGACGTGATACTCTTGATTGACGAAGTGCATGGATTTTGTCCCTGCAACGCAGGGTTTACCCCATCCACGCGCCACAACTGCTGCGTGTGACGTCATCCCACCTCTTGCGGTCAAAAACCCTTCGCTTGCGTGCATACCGCCAACGTCTTCTGCACTCGTTTCTTCGCGAACGAGGATGACTTTTTGACCTAGCTTTTGCATTTGGATAGCATCTGCGGACGTGAACGCGATACGCCCTGATGCACAACCTGGACTAGCTGCTAGACCTTCCGCCAAAACATTCCAAGTGTCGATACCTCCCAAAGGCGTAAATACCGGGCGACGAAACGTCGGGTGGATGACTTGTTCGATGTGTTCGACGTTGACGTACTTTGCGACGGCGTCTCTTGGAGTGATCAACTTATTCTTTTCGACGAGATCCGTGGCAATTTTCAGCGCCGCGATACCGGTTCGTTTACCCACGCGACACTGTAAGATGTACAACACGTTATCTTCGACGGTGAACTCTACGTCCATCATATTCTTGTAGGCCTTCTCGAGGACGTCGCAGTTTTTTTTTAACTCCTCCAAAGCGTCGCCAAAACCAAATTTTGTCATGTCCTCGATTCGTTCGGGTGTTCGTATACCCGCCACCACATCTTCGCCTTGCGAAGATTGTAACCACTCGCCATAAATCGTAGCGTCGCCAGTCGCCGGCGATCTTGTAAAACAAACTCCAGAAAGCGACTTATCGTTCAAGTTTCCGTACACCATCGCTTGAATGTTCACGGCGGTCCCCGCCAATCCGGTTGTCTTTGTCACTTCACGATACACTCGCGCTCTTGGATTGTTCCACGATTTGAATACCGCTTCGATGGTTAACATCAGTTGTTCTTGTGGATCCTCCGGAAACGTCTTCTCGTGCGCCTCGTACACGTCTTTATACGCTTCGCACAAAGATTGTAAATCATCCGCGTTTAACTCGACGTCGTTTTGCACGTTCTTCAACTCCTTCAACTTTCTTAACTTTTTCTCGAAATGCTCGTGCGGAATTCCAAAAACCACGTCTCCGAACAAATCCAGTAACCGTCGATACGCGTCATACAAAAACCGTCTCTTGGATTCATCCGTAAACGCCGTTTGCGTCAACGCGTCCACCACTCGATCGTTCAATCCTAGATTTAACACCGTATCCATCATCCCAGGCATGCTTGCTTCTGCTCCAGAGCGCACCGACAACAGCAAGGGTAACTCTTCGCCGACAAAGTCGGTACTTTTCCTCCAGAATACCTTCGAGACTTCCTCGCCGATAACATCCACGGCTTCGAATATGAGTTCATTCAACCCTTCCAACACCTCCGGTCCTTTCTCTAAATAGTCCTTGCACACCGACACCGACAGCGTCGCCCCGGGAGGTACTCGTAACCCGAGATTGGTCATCGCCGCGAGACCCGCGCCTTTCCCTCCGAGCGTTTTCTTCATCGTCGCGTCGCCATCGCACCTGCGTCGCGTAAACAGAAACACGCTTTTTTGTGACTTTGTTGACGACAAAGCGGTGTTGTTACTCTTGGTGCCGTCCTCTTTTTTTTTCCCGGAATACAAGAACGCGCGCGCGCCGACGATCGACCGGAACATGTCTCGTCGTCGTTTTCCCGCGCCTTTCGCGTTCGTCGAATCGTTTCTTCTTTTATTTTTGTCGTCTTCTTTTCAAAGCGATTAGGAGTAGTCTTTGTTATTCGAGCGCGAATAGTCGAATGTCCGATGCGTGAAACAAAGAAAAAAGAGTGCCGAGAGTGCCTTTTTGATGAGAATGCATATGTATATCATGTGTGTCTTTTTTTTTTCGCTCTTTTTCTCTTCTTGTTCGCGTATTTTTTTTTTCTTTTTTTTTGTACGATATCGTCGTCCAATTTTGTCGTCGTCGTCGTCGTCGTCGTCGTCGTCGTCGTCAATTAGTATTATTGCTTTTGTCTTCCTCCTCCTCCGCTCTCCATAAATAATAATAGTATTTTTGTTGTTGGTGTTGTTGCGTGTCTTTGAAATCGACTTGGACGATACCATCACCTTTTGTGGGACAATATCACCACCACCACCACCATGACGACGAAAACGAAAACGACGAAAACGACGCCAACGCCAACGCCAACGACGACGATGGATGCCATCATAAACTCCGCGCTGGATGTGGTGGAAGAGCACGTCGTGCAACGATTGGAAGACACGGGATTGGTCACGTTCGACGATGCAGACGACATCATCTCGAAGACGACGGAGAGAGGGAAAACGGTGGTGCAAAAGTTGAAGCGGCTTCGCGCGGAGACGACGAAGACGACGAGGAGGAAGAAGAAGGACGAAGAACAACGCGAGAAATGGAAAAAGGAAGATAAGGAAAACGACGCGAAGTTGATGGAAATGGTCAAGGCGCAAAAGCAAAGCAACGGCACTAAGGAAAAAGACGCGTTGGTGAAAGCGCTGTTGAAAGAGGTGCAAAGGTTGCGCGAACGCGCGAAGACGAGAGACAAAGAAGACAAAGAGACGAGTGATGATGAGGGCATCAAAGAGGACGAAGAAGATTCTATCTTACTCTCGGCGATTGAAGAAATAGAATCTACGTTCGCGTTGCGGAGCGAGTTGGACGTGTCTCTCCGACAGTTGGAAAGGAGCAAGCAAAGCGCGGTCGATTCAGATTTATTGGAGAAAGAGCGAGAAGAGTTCGATGAGCGCTTGAATCGGGAAGTCGAAAAGAAGACGAAAACTTTAGAAGTGAGAAAATCGGCTGCAGAAAACGCGGCGGACCAAGCGAGGAAGAAGTTTGCCGAAGCGGAGCAAAATTTACGCGAGTTAAGGAAGAGACACGATGAGGCTCAGAGTCGCATTTTTGATTTAGAAAACAACGAGATGGAAATGAAGTCGACGTTGGCGAAAGATCGAGAGAATTTAAAGCTCGAAGTAGAAAAATTGCAGAAACGCGAGCAAGAGTTTGCGAATAAGACGAACACCAACAGAGGAGGTGGTGATGCAATGATGAGGACTAATAGCAACAGTCTCCCAGAACTCGGCGTCGCTGCACTTGAGGAGAAGTTACTGGTAAAGGAGCGCATGATTGCGAAATTGGCAGAAGAAGTCGAGGAAATGGAGAAAACTTCGGTAACAGTCGCGAAAGAAGCGGAAAAGAACGTCGCGAGTTTGACGAAGCAGTTGACCGAGACGAAATTGAAGTTGGAAGAAACGAAGAGGGAGCTGATGAAAGAACAGAGCAACGCAGAAATGTGCGGGGCGAAGGTTGTGGAAGAATTAAGAGAACGCGTGAGAATTTTACAAGCACTTGTGGATTCTGAAGATGGCGACGTGGCCGAAGCTGTGACAATCAAGAGTAGCGATGATACGAACGAAAAAGTTGAAGGAGATGAAAGCGAAGGTAACGGTAAAGCGCTGATTGCGGTGCGGGACAAAAACAGAAGATTAGCTGCGGAAATTGCTGTCGCGAAACGCGCACAAGACAAAGCGAATAAAGAGAAGGAAGTTGCAGTCGAAAGAGCGGTCGCCGCGGAGACGAAGTTGATGCAGGCATCGGAAACGATTTCAGTTTTAGAGGACGATTTAGCGAAGCGTACGACATCGACACCATACGTCGCGGACGACGCATCGTCTTCGATGACAACTACAACGCCAAACTCAGATACGGACATGATTTCTATATTAGCCTCACAAAGAGACCGCTTCAAACGTCGCGTTTCAGAACTCGACGAGGAGAAAGCTCGCATTACGACTGAACTCTCCTCGTCGAGTGCTAAAGTTGCAAAACTCGAAGAAGACAATGTCAAACTTTTTGAAAAGATTCGATATGTTCAAAAATATTATGCGTCTAAGTTATCAGGTAGTACATCCGCAACGGTCAAAATTCTTCGTGTGGATGAATCTGGCGTACCCTTATCCGATTCGTTAGAGACAGAAACGTCGGCGAATAAAAACTCGAGGTATTCGTGCGGCGTCGGCGGTGTCACGATTGGTGTGGACCGCTTGGCGATTTCAGACGGCATACGCAAGCGCGCTCAGAGATACGGGTGCGGTTTCGGTAGCGGTGGACACGGTGATTTAGAAAGTGCAAGTCTTGGAGTCGATGATGGAGGCGTTGTAGGAAGATACCGCGAGCGCTATTTGGCTCGATTGAACCCATTTAACGCGTTCAAGCGCACCGAAACCGAGGACGGCGGTTCATCAAATTTAGCGACGCACGATCGTTTAGCCATGGCAGGAGGTAAAGCCCTCCTTTCGAGCAGAGGCTTTCGCAGTTTCTTCGCGTTGTACTTCCTCGCCATGCATGGATTCCTAGCAATGGTGCTATACTCGCACAGAGCAAAGTTTTCTATCGATTGAAATGTAGTAGTAGTAGTAGTACCACGCCACCATGGTAGTAGTAGTATGTAGTAGTATGGTTATTAGTTTGTTGTAAACATGCGTAGATTTTAGTATCGAAATGTTGCAATGTTGCGTAAAATGGAGTGCTGTTATTATTACAACTAGGATTATAATATTACTGGGTTTTAAACATTTTTTCGACGATCTCGTTATCGCTCGATACCATCAAATGTTTCACAACCTCGTACGTCGCGAATGACACAGCGCTCATCGGCATACACCTCGTCGCAGCGACCTTTGCGCCTTTATACAAACTCCCAACGCCTCTGTTTACCGCCATCAAGTGAAACGTTTCGTAAAAAGGCAACGAAAACTTATTCGTCGACGCTTTTCTCGCGATCAACTCCATCGGAAAACCTGCTAATTGCCCCGTCGTCGCGGAAATTGCCCCGACAAACATTGAAACATGCGGCTCGCAATATTCTTTGTTAAACCTATCCTTGTACCATTCGGCGATTATATCGTACGTTCCAAACGTCAACGCTGCTTCAGGCGCAATCGCAAGCAACGCTGGCGTTAATCCTCGCATTAAACCACCGTACCCTTCATTCTTCACCACTTGACGCACTCCCATTGCGACGGCAAACGGTCCTGTAAAAGTATCCGTCATCTTTCCGGCGGCTTTCCTTGTCGCGTACGCGTCGAGAGGATACAACAGTAAACACGCGCTTACCCCACACAATGCCCCAGCGAGCATTTTAATTGGAATCTCCGCGTCTTTTTTCTTCGTCTTTTCTACTTCTGTACTCTTACTCTTATTACTTCTAGTCCCTCTACTCGTTCTGGTCTTCGTCGACGCCTCTTCCAACGTTTTTATCTTCTCCCTCCTCTTCTCCACCAACGCGTGTAAATTCGAGTTAAAGAAATGAAACGTCGCGAAATTAAGCCCTTTACTCGGTCCGAATCGTAGCACCATCGTCGCGTTCCCAGCAAACAGTGCTTTTACGCCTTCATTTTTGGCGATTTTTACCATCGATGGGATCAGTTTGCACTGACTGGTCAGCTTATTGGTCATCTTTCTTACCTGAACGACGTTTAACGGAGAGGTGACCGTTCGGGATAAAGCACCGCCGCAAAAACCAGCCACCAGGTGCGTTAAAAACGTCGCCTCGCCGTACCGTTTCCCGTGACGAGTCCTCCCATCTTTTTTTGTCTTCGTCTTCTTCGGCGGCGCTTTGCTCTTCGTCTTCTTCTTTGGTGGCAT
>MDSZ01070406.1_pt1 | contig 16450 bp, 14 predicted proteins | sample 811201 | NCBI WGS metagenome assembly MDSZ01 (sample SAMN05326647, study PRJNA326480) | marine metagenome | isolation source: seawater | place: Indian Ocean: North | collected 2010
GAAATTGTTGAAGACAAAGGCAAATCCAAAGCAGATCAATTAAAGAAAATTTAATTTATTTTGCGTAAACTTTTTATTTTACCGTAGGCTTGATTTATCTCGGATAGTCTGTCTTCAGATTTAATGATTAATTCTTTAGGAACACCCTGTGAACTTAGTTGATCAGGGTGTAACTCCTTATTCAATTTTATCCAATTTTTTCTAATTTCCTCGTTACTCGCCTCTTTGGAGACGCCTAGAATTTTATATGGATTAACTTGTTTATCAAGCCACATTGTTTGGATACTGTCGTATTGGCTCTTGTTTAAACCAAAATATTTAGCACAACCCTCTATAAATGAAATTTCTGGCCTGCTGATTTCACCATCTGCCTCAGCAATAAAAAAAAGAAGATTTATAATTTGTTCTAATACTTGGGGTTGTCCACGAAATATCATTCCTAATTGTTGAGCATATTGATGATAATCATCAGAAGTTTTTTTTGCTTCATTAAAAATTTTACCAACATCATTTTGGAAATTAGGAGGAATTTTAAATTTTTCTTTAAATGCACTTATTTCATCTGAAGTTACTTTTCCATCAGCTTTAGAGAGCTTTGCGGCTAATATTATTATACCAATAGTTATAACTTCTTGAGGAGATTGTATTTTTTCATCTATGCCAGATGTTTGATTTCTAATTTTATCTACACTATGCCCTGCAATAACACCTAGAAGAGCTCCTATTGGACCCCCTAAAGCAAAACCAAAACTTCCTGCTAGTATCTTACCCCAAATACTCATGCTAATAATTTATTAGATATCCAATTTCTAATTTCAAAACCATATCTTTTATATTCTTTATTTAATGTATTATGACTTTGTAAATTATCTTGATACTTTAAAAATTGATCACTTTTATTTACTTCTTTATTAAAATGTTTTTCAAACTCTTTAAGCATTGAAAAAAAAGAGGGCGCATTACAGTCAGCAAAACTAATATTAGAATTAGCTAAGAAAATATCTTCTCCTTTAATTTTAAAAACTAAATTTAAATTTGATGTCAAATCTTTAAAAATATTTTCAATTATCACACCATCTGAAGGATGAGAAGAATTTTTAACCATTCCAAATAATTTTCTTATTGTATTTACAAGTTTTTCATCAACCAGAGTGGACATAAATCTTATCTTGGCTTTTACTTCAGGGTTTTTAGATGAAAGAGTTGGATCTGGGAAGCTATCTTCAAGAAATTCTAATATAGCCGATGAATTTGAAATCATCATTTCATTTATAGATAAACAAGGAACGGTGGCTGTTGGTGAAAAGACCCCATAGTTATTTATTGCTTCTAATTTTTCAATTTCTAATGACTTATAATCAATAGCTACCTCTATCTTAGAACAAGAAACACTATGGGAGTTGGTATAGAGTTTTAATTTCAAAAATATTTACTTAAGCCACTCATCGACTTTATTGTGATCTTTTAAACTGCTTTCATCGCCATGAGCAAAGTGTTTAGTCATATCAGGATAATATTTATAAGCTATAGGTTTTCTTCCCATGGCAACAGCCATCTCACGAACATGATGAGGATCAGCTCCACAGCAAATACCTATAAAGTTTACATTAAGGCTAATACACTGTTTTGTAAATTCTGCCATTTCAAATCTATTACAAGTTAACCCATCAAGACCAATATGAGAAACATTACCATTGCTTACACTACAATTTGGATCTTTGATAAACATATGAGTTGGGAACTCTTCATTAGTTCTATAAGGAACAGGAAGGGCTGCTACATGACATGAAACTTTCTCTCTTATGCTAGGAAGAAGTTTCATAGTCATATTAGGCCCTCTATAACAATTCAAACCCACCACATCTGCACCATGATCCTCTAAAATTTTACACGCTTCTGCAGCTGTATGTCCATCTCTTGTCTTATCTCCTTTATGAATAGCTAAATTTACAACAGCTATTAATCCAGCATTTTTAATCTCTTTAAGAGCAATCTTAGCTTCTTCTGTCCAACTGATTGTTTCTGCAATTACAAAATCTACATTTGCTTCCTTAGCCCAACCTATTTGTTCAGCAAACATGTTTTGGCAATCAATGTGGGACTGTTTATCAGATGGGTCATATATATTTGTATTGGCTACATTACCAGCAATCATTAAATCTATTTCGGGGAATTCTTTTGCAGCATCTTTTGCTATTTTAAGAGCATTTTTTTGAAGAGGTTCTAAAAGCTCCTCTTTACCTATAAGTCTAAGTTTTTCACGATGACCATAATAGGTAAATGCTTGAACTACATCACTACCAGCCCTAATAAATTCTCGATGAAGTTGTGTAACTACCTCAGGATGTTCAATTACAACCTCAGGAACATAGGCTCCAGCTTGTAAATAACCCCTTCTTTCCATTGCAAATAAATATCCTTCAGCACAAAGAATTGGCCCATTGTTTAATCTCTCAATCAAATTCATCATATACTCCCAAGATTTATAGATTTAATTAATATTAATTTTTTATAATTTTCTATCGAAAAAAAGCACTAATAAACCTCACTTTTTCTTTTAATTCTTAAAATATTTGTCTAGATATGCTAATTTTGCATGAAGGATTAGGAGGAAAATATGTCATTAATAAAAAAACTGATAGCTGCGCTATCATTATCGTTTTTTCTTACTTCAAATTCTTCAGCTGTAGAGTCTCAAGATCCTATCAAGTTAACTTTACATGATTGGACAGGACAGCATATTACTACAAATATTATGGCTGAAGTATTAAAAGAGGCTGGTTATAATGTAGAATTAATACAAGCTGACTATATTGCTCAGTTCGCTGGACTTCAAACAGGTGATTTACACGTCGCTATGGAGATGTGGGAAACCACAGGAAGAGATGCAATTGATGAGTACACACCTGATGGTAGGGTAGTTAATGTTGGTTCTACAGGAATGGATGCGATTGAGGAGTGGTGGTACCCATCCTATATGAAAGAAGAATGTCCTGGATTACCAAATTGGGAAGCTCTTAACGAATGTGCGGAAGCTTTTTCAACAATGGAAACAGCCCCAATGGGAAGATATTTAGGTGGACCAGTTACTTGGGGAGGCTTTGATGATGAAAGAGTTGAGGCCTTAAATTTAGACTGGGAAGTAGTCCATGCTGGAACTGATGCAGCTTTATTTGCAGAATTAGAGTCTGCATATCAAAGACAAGATCCAATTATGCTTTGGGTATATGCACCTCACTGGGCCCCATCAAAATATGATGGAGAGTTTGTGGATTTCCCTGCTTATACCACTGAGTGTTACACAGATCCTTCATGGGGTATTAATCCAAATTCCGCCTACGATTGTGGCAAACCAAGAGGCCCTATTTGGAAAATAGCTTCTAGCAAACTTAAAGAAAAGTGGCCAGGTGCCTACAATGCTGTTGAAGCTTTCAACATTAATAATGATGAAATGGGACAAATGGTTGCTGAAGTTGATTTAGACGGAAGGTCACTAGAGGATGTAGTAGCTGACTGGATGAATTCAAATTCATCTAGATGGCAATCTTGGATTAAATAAATTAAAATTATGGGGGTGAATTATTCGCCCCCATTCTTATGAATAGTAAAATTTCACTTTCACTTAATTATAGAGTTATTTCTTTTTTTCTTTTAACTATAACAATTTTTATATCCATTTACGGTAAGCCAATACTTAAAAATTTAGATTTATCATGGGCAGTTAAATACCCTAAAAATTTAGTTTTTCCTTTTAAATCTTATATCTCTTCATTTATGAAATGGTTGATAGAGTCAGCTAATTTTGGAATATTTACATTTAATGATCTAACTAGGGCTATTTCTTGGACTATTGAAATTCCTTATGAATTTGTTCTGTCTTTTATAGCCAAGGGTTTTTTTCAGGGACAGGGAAGTCAAGCAATTCTTCTATTAAGTCCAATTAGTTGGATAGCAATAGTAGGTTTGATGACAATTATTGCATATAAAATAAAAGATAAAGGATTAGCATTTTTAACTTTTTTTTCTTTTTCATATCTAGCTATTTTTGGCCAATGGGAAAGTTCTATGGTTACTATCGCCTCAATCTTTATAGCTGTTCCTTTTGGGGTTATTCTTGGTCTTACCGCAGGTATACTTTGTTATAAAAGTATCAGAGCTTATAAAATCATTAATCCCATATTAAATTTAATGCAAACAATGCCAGTTTTTGCCTATCTAGTTCCTGTTTTGGTATTATTTGGTTTTGGTCCCGTATCGGCTTTGATAGCTACAATCATTTATGCTTTACCACCGATGGTTCATACCTCATACCTAGGTTTAAAAAGCATCAACCCCTCAATAGTAGAGGCAGGTCTTATGTGCGGATGCAATAATAGACAACTTCTCTGGAAGGTTGAGATTCCCTCTGCTCTAAGTTCAATTAAAGTAGGAATTAATCAAGTCATAATGCTTTCATTTAATATGGTTATTATTGCTTCAATGATAGGCGCAGGTGGACTTGGGTATGATGTCCTAACTTCATTAAGAAAACTTGATATAGGAGGAGGTGTGGAGGCAGGTTTAGCAATTGTCATCATAGCTATTGTTTTGGATAGAATGAGTAATGTATTTATTGGATCTCAAAAAAATTATGAAAGAAAAACTATAAATTTTTTTTATAGAAATATTCATGTAATAATTATAGTTGCATTAATTTTTCTAACTTATTTTGCTGGTTACTTTTTTGAATTCTTTAAAAATTATCCTGAGTTCTTAATGATAAGCACTTCAGACTTTTGGGAAAAATCAATAAAACATATAAATATAAATTATTACGATCAATTAGAGATCACTAAATATTATATCCTTAAATATTTCATGTTACCCATAAAAAAATTTTTAATATCTATTCCATGGCCTTGGTTTATTTTTATTTTTACTTTACTAGGATGGTATTACGGAAAGTTTAAATTAGCTTTTTTAAATTTAGCATTGCTTTTATTTATTGTTGTAAATGGTCTATGGATGAAAGCAATGGTAACCATATACCTATGCGGAGCTAGTGTAATATTAGCTTGTTTGATAGGTATACCTCTTGGTATTTGGGGAGGTCTTAATAACAGAGCCAATAGGGTTTTATTAAGTATTACTGACACCCTTCAAACTCTTCCAAGTTTTGTTTATTTAATCCCAGTTGTAATGCTTTTTAGGGTAGGTGATTTCACGGCAATGCTTGCTGTTATTTTATATTCTTTAGCCCCTGCTGTTAAATATACAATTCATGGTATTAAAAATGTAAATCCTGAAGTCATTGATGCTGGAGTGGCTAATGGATGTAATAAAAGGCAACTTCTTTTCAATATAAGACTACCTTTAGCTATTCCTGAAATTCTATTAGGAATAAACCAAACTATAATGCTAGCGCTTTCAATGTTAGTTATTACAGCTTTAGTTGGCACAAGAGAACTGGGACAAGAAGTTTATATAGCTCTTACTAAAGCTGATATTGGTAGAGGTCTTGTTGCTGGTCTATGTGTCGCCTTTATTGCAATTATAGCTGATAGTACAATTAAATCTGCTAGTAAAAAACTTAAAGATAAGTATGGTTTCAAATAAAATGAGCAATGAAGAAAAAATCAAATCTCTCCCTATTTGGAAAGGAATTATAGATATTAAACCTTTAGAAGGTGGGATTACTAACTTAAATTATGTAGTGAATGACTCGGAAAAAAAGTTAGTAGTGAGGTTAGGATCTGATATTCCAGAGCATTTAGTTTACAGGGCCAATGAGATTTTAGTGAGTAAAGCAGCATATGAAATTGGAGTATCTCCAAATCTTATCTACAACGAACCAGGTGTATTAGTTTTAGATTATATTCAAAGCACAACTCTTGAACCACTTACAGTCAGAAATAATTTGGAAAGAATAATACCAGTAATCAAAAAAATACATAATTCAATTCCAAATAAATTATCAGGTCAATCTGCAATTTTTTGGGTTTTTTATGTGATAAAATACTATTCAAATTTTCTTTTAAATAACAAGAGTTCCCACTCTTCAAAAATTCAAGATCTTTTGACTAAGTCTGATAACCTTGAAAAACTATCATCTCCAAGAGAGATAGTATTTGGACACAATGATCTTTTAGCAGCAAATTTTCTTGATGACGGTTCAAAAATTTGGGTAGTTGATTGGGAATATGGCGGTTTTAATGATCCTTTATTTGATCTAGGTGGTTTGGCTTCAAACAATGATTTTGACGAAAGTTTAGAATTAAAAGCTCTAGAATTATATTTTAATCAGAAACCCAACCCCGATTTGTTAAATAAATATAATGCAATGAAAACAGCTAGTTTACTAAGAGAAACTATGTGGAGTATGGTCTCTGAAATAACATCAAAATTAGATTTTGATTACGGCGAGTATACCTCAGAAAATCTTAAGAAATTCAACGACTCATATGAAAAGTTATTATGATCAATAGTTCAAAAATAGTAGTCATTGGAGGAGGTATAGTTGGCTGCTCAACTGCATATCATTTAGCTGACTTAGGTTTAGAGGTATGCCTTATTGAAAGTGGCAAACTAACTTCTGGTAGTACTTGGCATGCTGCAGGTTTAGTTGGCCAATTAAGAACAAATGCAAATATTACTCAATTACTTGGATACTCAGTAGACCTTTACAACAAATTAGAAAAAGAGACAGGCTTAAGCACTGGTTGGAAAATGAATGGAGGTTTAAGACTGGCATGTAATGAGCAAAGATGGAAAGAAGTTTTAAGGCAAACAACTACAGCACATTCATTTGGTTTAGAAATGGAACTTTTAACTGCAAAAGAAGCACAGGATTTATGGCCTATTATGAATATAGACGATGTATGTGGAGCAGCCTTCTTGCCTACTGATGGTCAAGCAAATCCAACAGATATAACTCAGGCTCTAGCTAAAGGTGCCAAAAATAAAGGTGCTAAAATTATTGAAGAAACAAAAGTTAAGAAAGTAATCCTTGATGAGGGTGTTATAAAAGGACTAGAAACTGATAAAGGTTTAATTGATTGTGAAAAAATTATTTGTTGTTGCGGTCAATGGTCAAGACAGTTTGCAGCAACTGTTGGAGTGAATGTTCCGTTGGTTTCTTTTCAACATCAATATTTGGTTACTGAAAAAATAGAGGGAGTTGAACCAAATTTACCAACTCTCAGAGATCCAGATAGATTAATATATTTCAAAGAGGAAGTTGGTGGATTAGCCATGGGAGGATACGAGCCTAATCCTATGTCATGGGCAGAAAAATCAGTTCCAGAGGATTTTCATTTTTCTTTACTAGAGTCAGATTATGATCATTTTGAAATGATCATGAATAATGCTCTTGGAAGGGTACCTAAATTAGAAACTGCTGGTATCAAAGAACTAATTAATGGTCCTGAAAGTTTCACTCCTGATGGAAACTTTATTCTAGGAGAAAGCCCAGAATTGAATAATTTTTATGTAGGGGCTGGTTTTAATGCTTATGGAATTGCTGCTGGTGGTGGAGCTGGGATGGCATTAGCTCAATGGGTAGCTTATGGTCAACCACCATACGATTTATGGCCTGTAGATATCAGAAGATTTGGCAAACCCCACCAAGATTTGGAATGGGTTAGAAAAAGAACATATGAAGCTTATGCAAAACATTACACAATGGCATGGCCTTTCGAAGAACATTCCTCTGGAAGAAATTATCAAATTTCTCCAATTTACGATAACTTATCATCTGCAAATGCATGTTTTGGTGAAAAAATGGGTTGGGAAAGACCCAATTGGTTTGCACCAGAAGGCATGGAGCCTAAGGATATCTATTCTTATGACAGGCAGAATTGGTTTGAAAAAGTAGGTGAGGAAGTTAAAGCCACAAGAGAGAAAGCTGTTCTTATCGATCAAAGCTCCTTTGCTAAATTTATAATATCAGGAGAGGATGCAACAAAAGCACTAGACTTTATTTGTTCAAATAAAATCAATAAACCAATCGGATCTACTATATACACACAAATGTTAAATGATAATGGTGGTATAGAATGTGACGTTACCATAACAGTGCTTGATACTAATAAATTTTATATCGTTACAGGTACTGGATTTATGACTCATGATTTTAATTGGATAAAATCAAATATCCCAAATGGATACAGAGTAAATATCAAAAATATAACTTATGATAATTCAGTTTTTGCGCTGATGGGCCCTAAATCACGAGAAATACTTCAAGGTTTAACAAACCATGATTTATCAAATGAAAATTTTCCATTTGGAACTTGTCAAAAAATTAGAATTGGAAATCATGATGTAAATGCAATTAGAATAACATATATGGGCGAGTTAGGCTGGGAATTACATTTCCCTATTAACCATGCAAAAGAAGTTTATGAAAATATAATGGATTTTGGAAAAAAATTCGGTTTGGTTAATGCGGGATATCGTTGTATTGAGAGTTGTCGTTTAGAAAAAGGCTATAGGGCCTGGGGTTCTGATATCGGGCCAGACCATACCCCTTTAGAGGCAGGATTAGGTTGGGCAACAAAATTAAATAGTGATATAGATTTTATTGGAAAAAAATCTCTAATTGAGCAAAAGAAAAAAGGTTTAAAGAAAATTTTTGCTGGTTTTACTTGTGATGATCCAAACATAATTTTATTGGGAAGAGAAACAATTTTTAGAAATGGCAAACAAGTAGGTTGGCTTTCCAGTGGAGGATATGGTTATACAATTGGTAAACCAGTTGGCTACGGATATATCAGGAGTAATGAAATTATAGATAGAGAGTTTGTAAAAAGTGGTAAATATGAATTAGAAATAGCTACTGAAAAAATTCCATGTAATGTTCATCTGTCTCCTCTATACGATGAAAAAATGTTAAAAATTAAATCTTAGTTTCTAATATTTTTAAAAAAGCAATCTTTGTAACAATATTTTGAGGTTTCTTTTTACTTAAAAGTTCTTTTATTTCTTTTTTACTTAATTTTATTATCTTAATAAACTCACCCTCCATAGGATTGATGATTTCAAATTTGTGAATAATTGGTACCTCCGCAAAATATAAATCTGTAATTTCCTCTAAACAGTCTGGGGCGATAATCAATGAGTCTATTTTTTTGACTGAGATTGCTTCAACACCTAATTCCTCCTTTATTTCTCTTATAATAGCTTTTTTATTAGATTCATTCTTATTAATTCCACCCGCAACTACCTCAAGTGGGTAATTATTGAATTTATGAAAAAAGTAATTTGGTCGCATTTGTTTTATGAAATAAAAAACATTTAAATCTCTGTTATAACAAATAGCTGAGACACTTTTTCCATTAAATATGAAATTTTCTTTATAAATTTCACTATTTTTTTTCTTAGAAAATCTAATATCTAATTCATATATATTTTTAAATATTTTATTTTTTTTAATATTTACCATTAGCTTTTTTTGCATATTGTAAGTTATGAAAGTTAGTTTATTTTATTCAAATCCAAATGAAAGTTTTAGTTGCTGTAAAAAGAGTCGTTGATTACAAAGTCCAAATTAGGGTCAAAAGCGATAACACCGGTGTAGAGACTCAAAATGTAAAAATGTCTGTTAACCCTCCAGATGAAAATGCCATTGAAGAGGCTGTTAAATTAAAAGAGCAAGGTTTAGCTAAAGAGACAGTTGCGGTCACGATAGGTGATGAAAAGTCACAAGATGTATTAAGAACATCAATGGCAATGGGCATTGATCGCTCTATTTTGGTTAAATCTCCAAATTCTCTTGAGCCATTAGCTGTTGCTAAAACATTAAATAAAATAATAAAAAATGAAAATCCTGATTTGGTTCTAATGGGTAAACAAGCAATTGATGATGACTCTAATCAAACAGGCCAAATCCTATCTGCTTTATTAAATTGGCCTCAAGGATGTTTTATTTCAGATTTGAAAATTGAAGGCTCTAAATTATCTATTTCACGAGAAATAGACGAAGGTATTGAAAAAATTGAAAGTAGTTTACCAGCTGTATTAACTTGTGACTTAAGATTAAACACTCCAAGATTTGCTTCTCTTCCCAACATTATGAAAGCTAAAAAGAAACCTTTAGATATTATAGATATTGATACACTTGGCGTTGATACAAATCCAAAAATTAAAATTTTAAAAGTTGAGGAGCCACCTAAACGTAAGGCAGGTATAATGGTTAATAATGTAAAAGAATTAGTTGAAAAATTAAAATATGAGGCAAAAGTAATTTAGATGACAGTTCTAGTAATAGCTGAGCACGATAATAATAATTTAAAGTCATCTACGTTTAATACAATTACTGCAGCAATGAAACTTAGCAATGATATTCATATTTTACTGATGGGTAAAAATATTGAAACACTATCAAATACTGCTAAACAAATTCACCCAGTTAAAAAAGTATTAAAATGCGATAATGATAAATTGGAAAATTTTATTCCTGAAATATCAGCACCTATCATCTCAACTGTTGCTAATCAATACAGTCATATATTAGCACCCGCTTCTACTTTTGGTAAAAACCTTCTTCCTCGAGTATCGGCTTTACTCGATGTTACTCAAATAAGTGATGTAATTGAAATCAAAAATGAGAATACTTTTGTTAGACCAATTTATGCAGGTAATGCTATTTCTCATGTAGAAACAAATCAAAATATAAATTTACTTACTATCAGACCAACTTCTTTTGATAAATGTGAAGAAACAGGAGGCAACGCCTCCATAGATGATATTGATTTTATTGATACTGAAGTCAAAACTGTATTTGTGGGAAGAGAAGTTTCTAAAAGCGACAGGCCAGAATTAGGAAACGCAAGAGTTGTGGTATCAGGTGGTCGTGGTATGGAAAATTCAGACAACTTCAAATTACTATATGATTTAGCTGATAAACTAAATGCTGCTGTTGGAGCTTCTCGTGCCGCCGTTGACTCCGGTTATATTGGTAATGAATACCAAGTTGGACAAACTGGAAAAATGGTAGCCCCAGAATTATACATTGCTGTTGGTATTTCAGGAGCCATTCAACACTTGGCAGGCATGAAAGAAAGTAAGGTAATAGTTGCAATAAATAAGGATACGGAAGCACCAATATTTAATATAGCAGATTATGGCTTATCTGTTGATTTGTTCCAAGCAATTCCTGAAATTATCAAAGAACTTGATTTACTTAATAAACTAGAATCTTAACATTTAGTATATAATTAAGACATGAGTGAACTTCAAAGAGAAGAGATGTTTTATGATGTAGTAATTGTGGGTGCAGGTCCCGCTGGTCTAGCTGCAGCCATTAAATTAAAACAGATTAATAGTAATTTATCAGTATGTCTGTTAGAAAAATCTGCAGAAGTTGGGGCTCACATTTTAAGTGGAAATGTTTTTGAAACTAAAGCACTTGATGAACTTATTCCTAATTGGAGGGAACTGAATGCTCCTGTAAAAACTAAAGTATCCTCCGAGGATTTTTTATTTTTTTCCAAAGAAAAAAGTTTTAAAGTGCCAAATTTTTTATTACCTAAAACTCTTCGAAACCATGGAAATTATATTATTAGTCTATCTAATTTATGTAAGTGGTTAGGTGAGTTTGCAGAAAACTTGGGTGTAGAAATATTTCCTGGATTTGCTGCAAGTAAATTAATTTATAATGAAAAAGGCGAGGTGTCTGGTGTTCAAACAGGTGATATGGGTCTTGATAAAGAAGGAAATCCTAAAGATAACTTTGAACCTGGTATAAACATCAAGGGAAAGGTAACTGTTTTATCAGAGGGTTGCAGAGGTCATTTAGGAAAAGAAGTTATAAGTAAATTTAATTTAGATTTAAATAATAAATCACCACAACAATATGGAATTGGATTCAAAGAAATTTGGGAAATAGATCCCGAAAAACATAATTTAGGCAAAGTAATTCATAGTGTTGGATGGCCATTACAAAATGATACCTACGGAGGAAGTTTTTGTTATCATGCTGAAAATAATCAAATTTATTTGGGTCATGTCATAGGTTTGGATTATAAAAATCCTTATTTATCTCCCTATGATGAATTTCAACAATTTAAAACTCACCCAGAAATAAAAAAAATACTAACTAATGGAAAAAGAATTTCTTATGGAGCAAGAGCATTAATTGAAGGTGGGCTTCAAAGTTTACCTAAAATGTATATGCCTGGAGCCTTACTAATAGGTTGTGATGCAGGAACCTTAAACATGCCTAAAATTAAAGGATCTCATACAGCTATGAAAAGTGGGATTATAGCTGGTGAAGTTATTAATAGGCATCTTAGCCAGAATGAAGACCTTTCAATCTATGAAAATGAATTCAAAAAATCTTGGATTTATGATGAATTACATAAAGCAAGGAATGTGAAACCTAGTTTTCAGTGGGGTTTGATACCCGCTATGATATTTATAGGAATAGATCAGAAAATTTTTGCTGGAAAAATGCCTTTCACACTGCAGCACAAGCATGCAGACCATGAAAGCTTGGTGTCATCAAAAGTTTCCAAAAAGATTGATTATCCAAAATATGATGGTGTAACTACTTTTGACAAACCCAGTTCAGTTTATTTATCAGGCACTAATCATGCGGAAGATCAACCTTGTCACTTATTGCTAAAAGATAAAGATTTAACAACTAATTACACTTTAGAGGAATACGATGAACCAGCTCAAAGGTATTGTCCTGCAGGTGTTTACGAAATTGAAATAGATAGTGAAACTCAAAAAAATTTTTTAAAAATTAACTCTCAAAATTGTATCCACTGTAAAACTTGTGACATAAAAGAACCTTCTCAAAATATTGAGTGGGTAACTCCTGAAGGTGGGGGCGGGCCTATCTATTCTGGAACTTAATTAAATTCATACTCAAAATTTTGAGAAGTTGCATTTATGTTTATAAGTTTAGCCCCATGTTTAATATGAAAATGAGTGGCTATAGGTGTAAGTGGCGATAAAGTTATAAAACGGCTTACATCCTTAAATTCTTCTTTGATAAATTTTTTTGTGTTGAAAATAGTTTCTTTGCCCGCACCTCGTTTTCTTGACCAAACAGTGTAAGCAATAGCTATATTTCCATTTTTTTCGTGATAAGCATTTTTACTCATTAAATCTAATTCCTTCATCGTTTGGGGAACTTCATTACTAAATGCAATACAAATAAAACCCTCAATATTTTCATTAGATTTTAAACCATAAATTTTTCTACCATATGAAGTTCTAAATTCATTATCATATTCTGAACGAATTGGATCTTCATTAATATCAACGGAGTCAAGTTCTACCAACTCAGTCTTGGATAACCAGCTAAAAAAATTACTTATTGAGTTTTGAAACTTTCTCAAATTAAAGCCAACTCTTCTTCATTGAAAGAATATCTTCATCACCTTTTAAAATGATTGAGGATAGACTTTCAATCTTTGGCAAAATACTAGATAGGTAGATTGAAGAAGTTGCAATTTTGGAATTTAAGAAATCTTTATCTAATTCGTCACTTTCTTTTAATTCAATTGATTTAGAAGCAGTTTTAATCATCATCCATCCCCCGAAAACATAACCCAGCATCATTAAATAATTTACCCCAGATACAGCAGGTCTCTTTTTGTTGTTTGAAATAGATACAATGTGATTAATAACATTTTTTGCAAATTCTAGTGAGGAAAGCATGTTTGTGCATAAATTTTTCAAAACTTTATTTTCTGAATTTGAAATTTCATTAATTTCAGTATTTATTTCTTCAAGTAACTCAGTTATAGCTTTCCCATTATCCCTTAATGTTTTTCTAAATACTAAATCATTAGCTTGTATAGCGGTTGTCCCTTCATATATTGGAAGAATTCTTGCATCTCTGTAATGTTGGGCAATCCCTGTCTCTTCAATAAACCCCATACCTCCGTGTATTTGAATAGCATTAGAAGTAATTTCCAATGATCTCTCAGTAAGCCAACCTTTTATGATTGGTATCATTAAAGAAGATTTAGTATTCCAATATTCGCTATTAGAGGATTTAGTCATATCTAAAGCAAAACCTCCGTAAATAGCTAATGCTCGCATAGCTTCTATTTCAGACTTCATAGTTGAAGCTAGTCTTAATACATCTGGGTGATCAATAATAGGATCTCCTTTTTTTCCATCAATTGGAATACCTTGAACCCTGTCTAATGCATACATCTTTGATTGTTGATACGCCCTTTCTGATACTGCTAGACCTTGGACACCTACCGAAAATCTTGCATGATTCATCATCTCGAACATAATATTTAATCCTTGGTTTTCTTCCCCAACAAGATAGCCAATCGCACCCTCTTTTTCTCCAAATTGCAGAACTGCTGTAGGAGATCCTTTTACACCTAATTTTTTTTCAATAGACAAACATGTAACATCATTCTTTTTCCCTATACTACCATCATCATTGGGAATGAATTTAGGTACAAGAAAAACAGAAATACCCTTGTTCCCCTCAGGGGCTTCGGGTGTTCTCGCAAGAACTAAATGAATTATATTTTCAGAAAGATCATGCTCTCCGTAAGTTATATAAATTTTTTGACCAGATATTCTATAATGGTCATTTTCTTTGATTGCTTTTGTTTTAATGGCTGATAAGTCGGTTCCTGCTTGAGGTTCTGTTAAATTCATAGTACCGGTCCACTCACCTGAGGCTAATTTTGGAATATAAAAATTTTGTTGATCTTCTGAAGCAGATTTTTGTAATGCATAAATCAACCCTTGAGTAAGTAAATGGCATAAAGCTAGAGACATGTTAGAGCTATGCCAAATTTCATTAACTGCAGCTGATAATGTGACTGGTATTTGTTGACCACCAAACTTTTCTTTGGCCTCTAGGCCAAACCAACCACCATCTCTTAAACTCTCATAAGCTTCTTTATAACCTTTTGGAGTTTTTACTTCACCACTATCAAGTCTTTTTGAACCCTCATGATCGCCAGATAAATTGCATGGATCTAAGACTTCAGAGCCTATTTTTCCAGCTTCCTCCAAAATAGCATCAACTAAATCATCTGAAAAATCTTGAAAATCGGATATTTTATTTAAATCATCAAGATTAATAAGATTTTTGATGACAAAATTTAAATCTTTTACAGGCGCTTCATACATTTTTTAAATATATACTTTTTTAGAATTCTTACCTAAAGAAATCAAAATCTCATGCTCGTTAGTTCCGCTCTCTAATGCCAAATCCTCACAAGATTGATTGTTGCCAAGTATTTCAACAGGCTTTCCTAAATATAGTTTTTTTTCATCAATATTTGATACATCAATAGTTATTAAATCCATTGACACTCTTCCTAAAACTTTGCAAACTTTACCATCAATAAATACTTTAGATTTATTACTCCCTCCTCTTAGATAACCGTCAGAGTATCCAAAATCAATAGTTGCAACTTTTATATTTTTTTTTGCTTCGTAGGTTTTACTATAGCCTATGGTTTGACCTTTAGTTACAGTGGCTATCTGAAGAATAGGCGCATAGATACTCATCACACCTTTTAAACCAAATGATTTTTTAATAAAAGGGTTTATACCATAAAGGCTTTTTCCTGGTCTGACATAATCTAAGTGGAAAGTTTTGCCTAAAAAAATTCCTGAAGAGTTAGCTATGCTCATAGGTTTCTTAAAATAATAATTTATTTTTTTTATTTGATTTAATTGATGTCGACACTCACTTAAGTTTTTTTCATCAGCTGAGGATAAATGGGTCATTATAAATTTTATTTCATTAATTCTTGTCAAATCTTTAATTTGTTCAATTTCTTTAAACCTAAAGCCTAGTCGATTCATTCCTGTATCAAAATGCAGAACAAATTTTATTGTTTCAGGGTACTTATTTATAATTTCTAATTGATCATAATTATTTATTATTGGATAAATTTTATATTTTTTTAATAAGCCACATGCTTTGTATGAGCTAGTTCCGGATAATAAAAAAATATTAATACTTCTAGGAGATCGCTTTCTTATATTTATTGCATCTTCTAGTCGATCTACATAAAAGTCTCTACAGCCAGCCTCATAAAGTATCTTTTGACATTGATAAATACCATGTCCATAAGCATCACCTTTTATAACTGACATTATCCTTGAATTTCCAACTTTATTTCTGATAATTTTGTAATTTCCTAATAGGATTTTTTTGTTGATAAAAACTAGTTTGTTATCAATTTTTTCTAAATTGGTTACCATAATTTGTTCCATTATGCGGATTTTTTTACTTCAAGGATATGCATTATTAACATAAAATGGGCACCTATTATAATATTATATGGAGGAAAATATGAAAAAACTATTTTCATTATTCTACGCTCTAATCTTGTTTGCTGGTTTTACTACAGTAGCTAAAGCAGCAGATCCGATTAGAATTCCAGTTTTAAACTGGTCAAGCCAAATCGTTATGGCTAACGTTATGGCACAAGCTTTTGAAGAGCTTGGTTATGATGTTGAATTAGTC
>MDSZ01244340.1_pt1 | contig 16449 bp, 12 predicted proteins | sample 811201 | NCBI WGS metagenome assembly MDSZ01 (sample SAMN05326647, study PRJNA326480) | marine metagenome | isolation source: seawater | place: Indian Ocean: North | collected 2010
GCAGAGTGGTCGAATGCACTGGTCTTGAAAACCAGCGTACAGCAATGTACCGGGGGTTCGAATCCCTCTCTCTCCGCAAAAAACCCTAATAATTTTTAGGGTTTTTTTTATTTTACATACATTAAAAAGTTGTTATTAACTCATAAAAAAATAATCTAAATAAAAAAACCCTACTTAAGTAGGGTTTTTGTGATCTCGACAGGATTCGAACCTGTGACCGTCTGCTTAGAAGGCAGATGCTCTATCCAGCTGAGCTACGAGACCTTTTTCAATTTGCAAATTTAATTTTTTTGATTATTTAGAAGCTGCTTCTTTACGTAAATATCCCATAACAACTGCAGTTTTTGCAAAATCAGCACCAGCATCACTATGTTCTCCTGTAGTTCTGTCTTTAGCTTGTTGGAATGTTTTAGTGGTCAAAACTCCAAAAACAACAGGAGTATCAGATTGAAGATTTAGATCTCTAATACCACTTGATACTGCATTTGAAATAATATTAAAATGTTCTGTTTCACCTTCTATAAGACATCCAATGCAAATAATAATATCAGGCTTCACGTTGTCTATTAATAATTTTGCTCCATGCAATAATTCAAAACTACCAGGAACATGCATAACTGTAATATTCTTATCGCCTACATTTAAACTAGATAAAGTCATAACTGCGCTATCTAGCAAGGCTTCTGTAATTTCCCTATTCCAATCAGCTACAACAATTCCAATTTTTAAATCTTTCAAAAAAGATTTATTAATTTCTAAGTCTTCTATAGATTTAAAATCTGGTGCGCGTAACTCATTATATTCTGACTTAACACCATCTTCAGATTTAGCTGAATATGTAAAAGCTCCTTTCTTTAGCATAAAGAAATTTATCTATTTTCATTTCTAGAAATATACTTCTCAATATTCTGAGCTTCTCTAGAAAGATTATAATTATCTTTTATTTCTTGGTAAATAGTTGTTGCTGATTCAAAATCGTTATTAAGCTCGTGAATCATAGCTTGCTTCATTAAGAATCTTGGTGTAGTAAAATCATTATCGGAATTCTCAGCAGCTTTTTTATAATATTTTAAAGCCATATCATTGTCTTCTAACTCTAAATATGCATCACCGATACCGCCAAGTGCTAAAGAAGATATAATGTAATCATCTGAAGAAAAATCAGACAAATACTCAATAACATTTTCATATTTATTATCTGAATACGAAGATTCTTTCAAAGTGCTAGAATAAAGAGGGATAATTCTTTCATTAAAATCAAAATCACTCATATGCCAATAGCAAAGACCTGCGTAATAGTTGGCCATGTTTGCAGATTTTGAAGAACCATATTGATCTATAATGTCAAGAAATCCTGCAAATTGCCCATCTCCAACTAAAGAGAGTAAAAAAGAATCCTTTTCAAAATAGATCTCTGCCATGTACATATCATTTTTTGCATCTTCCTCTAAAGGGGCAAGGTAAAATCCTTGATACATTGGATAAATAGCTACTAAAACGATTAAAACAGAGAGAATATAACCTAATCTCTTTTTATTATTCTCAATATACTGTTGAGTTTTACTAATCGTCTCTTCAACCTGAGGGAATTGTTCTTTATTTTTATTTGCTTTTTTTGCCATTTAAATCCTATTTTTGATCAGCAAAGATAAGTTTTTTAAAGTACTTTAAAAAAATTTACATTGCTTAAAAAATTTATAATATTATTAAATAAGACATTGTGTATTTAAAGAGTTTGTCCTTATACAACTTTAAGAATCATTCAGAGAGTATTTTTAAATTTGAAAAAAGTATTAATTGCTTCATTGGAGAGAATGGTGCTGGAAAAACTAACATATTAGATGCAGTGCACTATCTATGTCTTACTAAAAGTTATTTTAATCATATAGATAGTCATAACATACAATTTGATAAAGATTATTTTATGATTACTGGAGATGTTCTTAGTAACGAAAAAAAGTACAAACTACAGTGTAATGTTGAAAGAGGGAAGGGGAAGGCTATAAAAATAGACAAATCCTTTTATAAGAGATTCTCAGATCATATCGGAAGATTTCCATTAATTATAATATCTCCTACAGATTCAAACTTAATTATTGAAACTAGTGATATTAGAAGAAGATACATTGACAGTAATATATCTCAATACAACAAAACATACTTAAAGAATCTGATTAGCTACAATAAGATATTAAAGCAGAGAAATGCTTTACTAAAACAATTTTCAGAAAAAGGAAACTTTGACTTAGAGTCTATAGAAACATACGATGATCAATTAATAAAGTATGGAGAGGAAATTTATAAAGAGAGACTAGGTTTTCTAAAAAAAATAACTCCTGTTTTTCAGGAATATTATAAGGGGATATCAGATAATAAGGAAAGTGTTTCCTTGATATACAAAACACAGCTTAATGATAGTAAGATTGAAGATTTATTAAAAAAGAATCTATCTACAGATATGAGGTTGCAAAGAACAACAGTTGGAATACATAAGGATGATATAGATTTTCAAATGGATGGAAGATCGGTTAAGCGAACTGCCTCTCAGGGTCAACAAAAATCATTTCTAATGTCTTTGAAACTAGCTTATTTTGATTTATTATCAGAAGAATTAAAAATTAAACCTTTTCTTCTTTTAGATGATATTTTTGATAAACTAGATGAAAACAGGGTTCAAAAACTAATGGATTTTGTCAATAAAGGAAAATTTGGTCAAGTTTTTATAACTGATACTGATAAGGTGCGTAGTGAGAGAATATTAAACTTATCAACTACACCTTCTCAAATTTTTGAGATTTCTGAAGGAAAATTATTATAACAGGGTGAAGAAAAGAAAAAATACAAGGCATATCAATGAAATTGCATCTAAATTAGTAGGGAATCCTAAAATAGCTAAAAAATTCTTTGAGCTTGATGTTATTGAAAGTTGGAACGAAGTTATTGGTAAAAACTTAAAGAAATATGTTTTAGACATATATCTTAAAGATGGTAGCTTAATCGTAAAATTTGAATCCTCAGTTGTAAGAAATGAACTTTCTTATAAGAAACAAAAAATCATTCAAGATATCAATACTAAAATGGGAGAGGGGGCAGTAAAAGAAATTATTCTAAGATAATAGTCTAATGTTAGAATCTCTCTGAATCTGTGAAATGAAAATCACATTCAATCTTTGCATTTTCATCAGAATCTGAACCATGAATTGCGTTTTTAGAAAGGCTTTCAGCAAAGTCTTTTCTTATTGTCCCGTCAGCAGCATCTTCTGGATTCGTAGCACCAATTAAAGTTCTAAAATCTTCGACAGCATTATCTTTCTCTAAAATCGCAGCAACAATAGGTCCGCCACTCATGTAATCAATCAATTCATGATAAAATGGTCTTTCTTTATGAATAGCATAAAATTGCCCAGCCCTTTCTTTAGTTAACTGAACCTTTTTCATGGCTACTATTCTAAATCCAGCATCTTCTATACGATTTAATATAGCTCCAATATTATCGGCTTCAACTGCCTCCGGTTTTATCATTGTAAAAGTGTGTCTACTCATTGTTTAAATTTTTAATTCGGTAAAATTAGAAATATAATACAAATCATGATATAATTTTATTCTTATTTTTGCGAAATAATGGAAAAGGAGTTAATAAAATTTAAAGATTTTCTAAAAGAAAGTAGAAAGGTAGTTATTACATCTCATAGAAATCCTGATGGAGACGCTATAGGCTCTTCACTAGCAGTATATCATCTTTTAAAAGATTTAGGAAAAGAGGTTAGTGTAATTACTCCTAATGATTACGCTTCTTTTCTAAAATGGCTACCAGGTTGTGAAAGTATTATTGAGCATGAATCGGATTCCGATTTAGCAATTAAAAAAACACAAGAATCGGATTTAATTATAATGCTAGATTTTAATCAATTATATCGTACTGGGGATTATTCAGAAATAATTAAAAAATCAGATGCAAAAAAGATATTAATCGATCATCATCAAGAGCCTGATTTATCTATTGCAGATATAATTTTTTCAAACCCAAAATGCTGTTCTACAGCTCAGCTTTTATTTGAAATCATTGAAGGTATTGACATGAAAGAAAGGGTAACAAAAGATATTGCAGAATGCCTCTATGTTGGTATTTTGACTGATACTGGTAGTTTTAAATATCCTTCAGTAAATGAAAATACGCATTTAGCCATATCTTTCTTGATAAAAAAGGGTGCAGAACATTCCAAGATTCATGATTTAATTTTTGATAATTTCTCATCTGATAGAATACAGTTATTAGGCTATTGTTTGAATAAGAAATTACGTCTATATCCGGATAAAAAATCTGCTATCATCTCCTTAAATGATAAAGAATTGAAAAGATTTAATTTTAAAAAAGGAGATACAGAAGGTATAGTAAATTATCCTCTATCAATAGGCGGTATCTTTTTTTCGGTTTTTATAGTAGAAAAAGATGGTATTGTAAAATTATCCTTAAGATCTAAAGGAGATATCGATGTAAATAAGTTTGCAAGAAAATACTTTAATGGTGGAGGGCATATTAATGCGGCAGGAGGTATGTCTAAAAGTTCAGTTGAAGAAACTATAAAAAAAGTCGAAGAAGTTATATCTTTGGAAACTATATAATGAAAATGATTAAAAAAAAGATATTATTAGATATGAAAATCAAAATACTATTAGCGAGTCTTATTTTTCTAATATCATGCACAACAGATGCAAAGAAGAAAAATAATACAAATACAGAACAAACAACTTCAGCAATGGAGTTACCAAATAACCAAAACAAAAAAACTGAAGGCATGTATGCAAAAATCAAAACAACAAAAGGAGATATTTTAATTAAACTAGAATATGAAAAAACACCTCTAACGGTAGCAAACTTTGTTGGCTTAGCAGAGGGAAGTATTAAAAATAGTGCAAAAGCAGATGGGATTCCATATTATGATGGTTTAAAATTCCATAGAGTTATTGCTGACTTTATGATACAAGGGGGCTGTCCAGATGGCACTGGGAGCGGATCTCCTGGCTATCAATTCCCAGATGAATTTCATCCTGAACTTAAGCACTCAGGTCCTGGAATATTATCAATGGCTAATGCAGGACCAGGAACAAATGGAAGTCAATTTTTTATAACTCATAAAGAAACTCCATGGTTAGATAATAAACACACTGTATTTGGAAATGTTATTGAAGGTCAAGATGTTGTTAATGCTATTGAGCAAAATGATGTGATTGAAAGTATTACTATTGAAAGAAAGACAAAAGAAGCAAAAGCTTTTGATGCTTCTAGTATTTTTACAGAAATGCTTGAAAAAATGAAAAAGGAAGAAGAGAAAAAAAAGAAAGAAGCTGCTGAAGCGCTAAAAAAACTAACAAAGGATGCAAAAACTACTGATAGTGGACTTGCATACAAAGTTATAAGTAAAGGTAATGGTGATAAACACCCAACTGCTACCAGTAAAGTTACTGTTCATTATACAGGAAAACTTACAGATGGTTCAATTTTTGACAGTTCAGTGCAAAAAGGTGAACCGATCACTTTTGGCCTTAATCAAGTAATTCCTGGATGGACAGAAGGTGTTCAACTAATGGTTGTAGGAGATAAATACACCTTTATTATACCGCCAAACCTAGGTTATGGAGAAAGAGGATATCCTCCTGTAATTCCTGGAAATTCAACACTTATCTTTGAAATAGAGTTATTAGACATTGTAGAATAGCTAATATGAAAAGAATACTAAAAATTTCATTAATTGTAATGGGATGTATTGGTATTCTTTTTTCATACATTATTTTTTTTACAGGAACTTTAGTTTATACTGAAGAGATTGAAATTGATGCACCGATAGAAACTGTTATAGCCTTATTTAATAATCCATATAACATGGTTGAATATATGGATGATATTGAAAGCTATAAAGTATTGAGTGGCTCTGCAGGTGAAATTGGTGCAAAAGCTGAAATAATAGCCGTGCATATTGAAGAGGATATTGTTAAAAGAAGAATAGTTATGATTGAAGAGATTGTAACTAACAATCTTCCAGAGGAGAAAAAAATTACATACACGTCAGATTTTGTATATAATGTTGTAGTAAATAGAATAAAGAGTTCTTCAAAAGATAAATCAATCTTTATTAATGAACAGGAATTTCAATTCAAAGGCACAATGAAAGTAATTGCATTTTTTATGCCCAAATCAAGTTTTAAAAAACAAAGTAGGATATATCTTAATAGTTTTAAGGAATTTGTAGAAAATCAATAAATACTAGATATAGTGGTTAGTTTTCTCATAATTGTTATTTGTCCTATAATAATTATTATGTTAAATTATTATATCTAATCAAACTACATTAAATTTTTGGTACTATCCTACTTCTCTAAGGAATCAATTAAATATAAGACGTATTGCTTATGCTGTCTTGATGATAAATTTCCAGTTCTAATATTAATATTTTTCTTTAACCAATCTAAATTATAATAAGCAACTCCTTGTGAAATATTATCATAACTTGAACTTGCAGAAACAATTCTTAGTAATCTTTTTAAATAACTAATTTGAATATTTTGCCTTACAGAGCTAACATCTCCATTTATATCATCTAGAAAGATTGCATTTCTTAAATCAATCATATAACTACTTAAAGAATATTCGTTTCCATATAAGCTTGAGTTTGTAATTCTCAATAATACTGTAGGATGTAAAAGCTGATCAAGTAGTCTATTTTGATAAGTTAAAATTCTCTGATGTATTGTGGGATCAGGTGAAACCCTAAATCCTCTTCTTTGCTCTTGTAAGTATGGGAAAATTTCTTCTTGTAAAATTACTTTATTACTAAATCCAAATTCCGACAGAATTTTCATTGCTTTTAATTGATCATCTTTATCAACGCTTTTAAATGGAGTGGTTTGCGAATTTTGATCTGTTTTTGAGAAATCAATATGAACTCCACCAATTTGTCTCGACACAATATTTAATGACTGAAAATATGAATAAACTAAAGTTCTGTAAGATTGATATAATTCTTGATATGTATCATTATTATCCATATACTTATCTTTCAAATTTTCTAATATCTCAATAATCATATTCATTTTATCAATCGAATGATCCATTGGATTGCTAGATAAATCATAAATCATTGCATTTGGATCCATACCCTTTCCTGCACGTCTCATGTCAGAAGCATCATTAGCAAATGCTAATTCTTTTTCTGTGGATCTTGACAAAATTTCTGAAAGCAATTTATTTTCTAGATTCTTATCATTATTTTGAGTATATCCGTATTGAATTGCCCATATGTCATAAAATCCTGGCTTTATATCAAAAAATAAACCTTGATTCTCTGGATTGTTTGCAATATTTATCGCCGGGTACTCCATTACAGAATTACAAACACCTTTTTCACTAACAATTTGTTTATCGTTTAGCTCTTTAGTGCTAAGCAGTGTACTTCCTTTAAAATTATGACTCAGTCCTAAGGTATGTCCAACTTCATGCAAGACAAGTCTATATAAAGATTGTTTTACAAGATCTTCTTCTAATTCTTTACTTAAATCATAAGTCTTAATATAGTCAGCTCCTAAAGTAGTTTCTAATTGTTGATATTTTGCTGCATTACAGAATTCATGATTTGTATGATCTAGATCGTAAGCTTCTTCTAGATATAAATTTCTTTCATATATTCTTCTTGTTGTATGGGTCCATTCAAGCATGATATCGGCGCCTATAATCTCTCCAGTTCTAGGATTTACAAAAGATGGACCATAACCTCCCCATGGTGGTTCTGGAGATGATGTCCATCTTAGTACATTATATCTAATATCTCCTGCATCCCATGTCGCAGTATCAGGCTGAATCTTAACTTGAACTGCATTTTTAAATCCAGCCTCATTAAAAGCAATATTCCAGGACTCAACACCTTCTTTAATAATATCTCTGAACTCATGAGGAGTTGTATTCTCAATCCACCATACAATTGGTTTAATTGGCTCAGAAATTTCTGCTAATGAATCCTTTTTTACTAGACGCCATCTATTTATAAAATCGCGATAATTAACTCTGTCAATTGTAGTCATATCATTAGTTTGAGTTGTAAAATAGCCAACTCTAGGGTCATCATGCCTTGGCTCATAACCATCATCAGGCATTCTTATAATACTGTGTTGAACCATTACTGAAACAGATCGAGAATCTGTTATTGCCTCCCCTCCTCTTGTCGATGGATATTTACTTTCATAAACATAATTTACCAAAACATCAGTATTTTCAGGATAATTACGAATCTTTGAATATCTGGTTTTTGAAGAATTAAGATTTCCTAATCTAAAACCTTTATACCTGCTAGAATAAGAGTATTTAACTTGTTGAAAGGATTCGTTTAAAAATATATTGTCTGCACTAATTAAAAATTTTGTTTTACAAGGGCTAGTGGCAACAATTTTTTCTGAGATTATTAATGGAGTGTTAATATTTGTTTTTGATGCTTTACTAAGAGGGTTGCTAGGATCAAAAAAGAACTTAGTATTTTCAATTGTAAAGTCAATTTTATTGTAAAACTTACTGATTTTAATAATTTTAGAACCCCTGTATCTGCCCTTAACAGCACCCGCATCCCCTACTCCATTCTCAAAATAACTAAAATATATATATTCCTTATCTAGATGAGATGTGTCTAATTCAAAGTATGCCTTACCATCTTTATTACTTTGATGTAACTTAAACAGCCCATCGTGTAGTTGGCAATTTCTAGTCTTTTCCTCAATCTCATTCTTAGGTTTAGGTTTTGATTTCTTATTTTTCTTTTTAAGGTTCTTTTGTATATTAGAATGAGTATTTTGCGAATACATATAAGGTCTCTGCGAAAATAATTCAGAACTTATAAATAAAGAAATTAATAAAAAAAGGTATTTGTTTTTCATATTCAATTATAAATTATTCATTTTTTGCTTCAAGGCTTTTAACTCAGAATACATTTCTAACTTATAGTAGAGTTCTGATAAAACCTGCATATTAGCCTTACTTTCAGAATTAAGCTCTACATATCTCTCAAGATAAGGAAGTGTTTTTTTATATAGATCTTCTAATTGCTTTTCATATAATTTATTCTTTTTTACATCATTATAAGAAAGAGCATTTTTCTTTTTAATAATCGGTTCTGTCTGCTCAAGGTAACAACTAGCGATATTATTAAGCGCATCAGAATTATTAGGATTTAAATCTAAGACTTTCTCATAATCAGAAATAGCATCTTTTGATTTATTAGAATTTTGCAAGCATGTAGCTCGTATAAGATAGTAAATGTCATTTTCTGGATCCTCTTCAATAGCTTCGGTAATCTTTTGTATTAACTCATCTGTTCTATTTAACTCAATATAAAGATTGATTTCAGTAGTAATTAGAGCTTGGTCGTCTGAAAACATCTCCCTTCCTAATTCAATATATTCAATTGCTTTATCAATATCCCCTTCAGATTTATAGATTGAACTCATTTCCCTATAAATATCTGGATTATTAAAATTATTGTCTATTAAATCTTGTAATAGTTTCTTGGAAGTAACAAAGTCACCCATTTTTTTTGCTGAGAAAAAAGAATAATGCTTTAAAACATCAGTAGTTATATTCTTTCTTTTTAATTGATTCTCTTCGTCAAAAGGAATAACTTCATAGACTTTATTATAGTAACTAATAGCTCTCTCATATTCTCCTCTATTGTAAGACTCAACCCCTTCATTAAATAACTTTGAACCGCACTGAACAATACCAGTTAATAAATCATCTTTTCTACTCCACTTCCTAACTACAATTCTTCCTTTCTTATCTACCTGTAAACACTGAATATAAGCCTCTGTTGCTTTTAAAATTGCATCTTTGTCCGATTCAGGAGCTTTTTCAGCCAATCTTAAGTATATAGGAGCTCTATAATTCCACATCTTTGCAGAGTTAGATGTACTTTCGTTTGCTTTAGCTTTATCAATATATTCTTTTGCCTCTATTAATTTCTCTAAATCATTAGATTTTTCAAATTGCTTAAATATAATAGCCGCAGAATTAATATTCTGTTTCTGAGAAAAAGAGTAAAATGGGATTGTTAAAAATAACATATAGGTTAGTAACAGTTGCTTCTTATTTTTAGTCATATGAATTAGTATTTAATATCAGTAATTTTAAAATTATATGGTTTTCCATCTTTTGATTTCAAATTTTGTAACTTCTTTTTTATCAAGTATTTATTTCCCACAATGACAATTGCCATTTTATTAGGCATTATTTTAGATTTTGCAATGCTATTAATATCATTTTTAGAAAGAGCGTTTAGAATATCTGCTTGGTCTTTTGTGTAATTTTTAGATAAATTATATTTCTGAACCAATCTTAAAAATCCAATCTTTTTTGATGGAGACTCATAATCTAAAGCTTCGCTATTTAAAAGGGAGCTTCGAGTTGAAACTAATTCCTCATCTGTAATACCAGACTCTAAATAATTATCTAATTCATCCAATATTTCAACCAATGAGCTGTCTGTTGCTTGAGTTTTAACGCTAGTTGATATCGCAAACATACCCATATAATCTGATGCATTAAAGAAGGAATATGCTCCATAAGTATAACCTTTATCCTCGCGAAGGTTTAGGAATAATCTACCGCTTGCTCCAGATCCAAATGGAAAATTCATGACTTTGGATTTAAAATGATCGCCAGTAACGTCAAACTTATCTGAAATATGACCCATCATAATTAAGGATTGCGAAGAGCCTTCCTTATCAAGTAAATAAATTTGAGTTGGTTTAGATTCTGGAAAAGTAAAATCTCCATCTTTTGGTACAGGAACTTTTTTTGAATTCCAAGATTCCAAAAAGCTTAATTTATTAGATAAATCGGATTCATTAATTTCTCCAACAGCAACAATTGAGGTAACTGCAGCGGAATAATAATTCTTATAAAACTCTTGTACGTGTTTTAATTTTATCTTTTTTACAGTTTTTTCAGTCATCGATCTTCCAAATGGAGTTTCTCCAAACAATTGATTTGAAAAAGCTGTATATCCTAAACTTCGTGTATTTTTTTTAGAAGCCTCTATCCCTTCTAACATTTGCTTTTTTATCCTTTCAAAATCATCTTTATTAAAAGCTGGAGAGAACAACTTTTCTTTAACAATTTCGAGAGTCTTGTCTAGATTCTTTGTTAAGGACTCGATATATATATTAGTTGAGGTATTGTCTGCGCTGAACCTAATAGTTGAACCTAATCTTTTTAAAGCTACGCTTATTTCCTCTGAATTATAATTAAGCGTACTTTCATTCATCATTGAAGCTGTAAATTCTGACAATCCGATTCTTTTAGGATCTTCTAACAAAGCTCCTCCTTCAATAGTTATTCTTAAAAATACCTTAGGTATCTCATCGCTTTCAGTGCCAATAACATTTATACCATTTTTTAAATTAAAAGTGTAAAAGTCAGGTATTTTAGGTGTTTTAGGCTTTTCAGCATCAGGCTGTGTGCTTCTGCAACAAGCGTCAAATTCGGTATTTGACTTATTATATACAAGATTTTCATACTGAGGATCGTTTTCTAAAATTAAATCAGCATTAGGGTTTACTGAAATTAACGAATCTATTTCATTAACAAATGGGCTCTTTGGTTTAACAGTTGATATGACAGCTTTTTTGTTTTTAATATATTTATTGTATACTCTGATAACATCTTGTTTTGTAACATCTTTGTAACGTTGTAAATCAGAGCTTATATTATACTTACCTCTTCCTAACCATTCCCAAGAAGACATAGCTGTAGCTTTAGATGAAACAGAGTTCTTTTGATTAATAATCTGTGATTCCATTTCTGTTTTAATCATTTCTAAATCCTCATCTGTGAAACCTTTTTCCTCCCATTCTACTATTGTGTTTCTTATATCCGATTCAATATTGTTAAAATAAACACCTGGTTCTTCTTGCCAATCTGGGAAAGATAAAACAGTAAAATGAAATTCTCCAGAAAGTTCCCTGCACGGATGATTAACCATCACTTGCATTGCTTTTTCAGATTTTACAAAATTTTTATAAAAAATAGAATTGTTTCCTTGACCCATTAAAGCTGCTAATATATCTAGTGGAGCTTCATCTTTATGATAATTAGGAACTGTTGGAAAAACAATATCAGTCAATGGTAGATATACATTGTCAGTATAACCAGTATAGACATCTGATGATAATCTTGGTACATTTGCTCTTTGCTTTCTTACCTCTGGACCTTTAGGTATACTTCCAAAATACTTTTCAACTAAAGAGATAACTTTCTCAGATTTAACATCACCAGCAACAGTTAAAATAGCATTATTTGGTCCATACCATCTAAGAAAAAAATCTTTTAAATCATTAACCGTAGCTCGATCTAAATCATCAACATACCCTATCACAGGCCAATTATACGGATGGTTGGAAGGATATAAAGCTTGTCCTAATTTTTCATAGCTCATACCATAAGGAACATTAATCTGATTTTGATATTTTTCATTTTTTACTGCATCTCTTTGATTTTCAAACTTTAGTTGACTAACTGCATCTAGTAAAAACCCCATTCTATCAGACTCAAGCCATAAAACTGTTTCTAAATAATTACTTGGGATAGTCTGAAAATACACAGTTCTATCAGAAGTAGTATTTCCATTCATATTCCCTCCAGCATCATTAACAATTTTAAAATGCATCTCATCAGGTACATTTTCTGATCCTTGAAACATCATGTGTTCAAAAAAGTGAGCAAAACCAGATTTTCCGGCACTTTCTCGATTTGAGCCTACATGATATGTTATATGAACATGAACCAATGGATCAGAATCGTCTTCATGTATAAGAACCTTGAGTCCATTTGACAATTGCCACTTCTCAAAAGGAATATCCATTTCGTTATCAAATCCTGATTTTTCTAAAAGTATAGCATTGCTAGAGACATCCTGTCCATTAACAAAAAAAGTAATGCAAAAGATACATAGAAGTAAACTGAATTTATTTTTAATTTTCATCATTTTCACTTTTTTCTAAATTATCATTATTTTCTATTTCATCATAACCGGAATCAGTATCTCTATCTTCAGATAAAGAATCAGTATTATCATCCATCTCATCTTCTTTTGATTTCGAAACTTTTGCAACTGATGCAATCGTATCTTCTTCTCTCAATCTTATTATTTTAACACCTTGGGTAGCTCTTCCCATAATCCTCAACGTGTCAACTCCAATTCTAATAGTAATTCCTGATTTATTAATAACCATTAAATCATCATTATCTGTAACGTTCTTGAGCGTGATTAGCTTACCTGTCTTATCTGTTATATTGATAGTTTTAACCCCTTTACCACCCCTATTAGTAATTCTATAATCATCTACAGCGGACCTTTTTCCATAGCCATTCTCAGAAACAACTAAAACAGTTGAATCAGTATCGTTGACGCAAATCATTCCAACAACTTCATCTTTATCATCTGCTAATCTTATTCCTCTAACACCAGATGCTGTTCTTCCCATAGCTCTAACCTTTTCCTCTTCAAATCTAATAGCCTTTCCTGACTTAACAGCCATCATAATCTGAGAATTTCCAGTTGTCATTTTAGCTTCTAACAATTGATCGTTCTCTTTAATTGTAATAGCATTTATACCATTTGATCTTGGCCTTGAATATGCTTCTAATGAAGTCTTCTTAATAACTCCTTTTTTAGTACACATTACAATAAAATGTGAATTAATATATTCACTATCTTTTAAATCTTTTGTGTTTATGTATGCCATCACCTTATCGTCAGATGGTATGTTAATTAGATTTTGAATTGCTCTTCCTTTTGAAGTTTTGCTTCCTTCAGGTATCTCATAAACTCTCATCCAAAAACACCTACCTTGTTCAGTAAATAATAACATATAATCATGATTATTAGCCATTAACAACTCTTCAACAAAATCCTCGTCTCTTGTAGTTGCTCCTCTAGAACCAACACCCCCTCTACCTTGTGCTCTATATTCCTTTAAAGATGTTCTTTTTACATATCCTAAATGGGAAATTGTAATCAAAACTTCTTCATTTGGTATCATGTCTTCAATACTAACTTCAGAAGAAGAATACTCGATAGCCGTCCTTCTTTCATCACCATATTTATCTTTTACTTCTTCAAGATCTTCAGCTAGCATTGATAAACGCAAGTCTTCATCATTAAGAATCTTGTTAAAATTCTCAATTTTTTTCATTATATCTTCATGTTCCTGCTTAATCTTGTCACGCTCCAGACCTGTAAGCTTTTGTAATCTTAAGTCTAGTATAGCTTTAGATTGTATTTCTGATAAACTAAAATTAGTCATTAATCCGTTTTTTGCATCTTCAGGATTTTTTGATGATCTGATCAACTTAATAACATCATCAAGATTATCAAGAGCTATTAGCAAACCTTTTAAAATATGCGCTCTTTTTTCAGCTTGTTTTAATTCATATTTAGTTTTTCTTACAAGAACTTCATGTCGATGAGAAACAAAAAGTTGAATTAGTTGTTTTAAATTTAATAAATGTGGTCTTCCTTTAACCAAAGCTATATTGTTTACACTAAAAGAAGATTGAAGTGAAGTATATTTATATAATTTATTTAAAACAATATTAGGTATTGCATCTCTTTTTAATTCGTAAACAATTCTCATACCGTTTCTATCTGACTCATCTCTTATATCAGATATTCCTTCTAATTTTTTGCTATTGACTAAATCAGCTGTTTTTTTAATCAAATCTGACTTATTAATCATGTAAGGAATCTCAGTAACAATAATTCTTTCTCTGTTATTAAATTCTTCGAATGAGACCTTTCCTCTTATAACAACTCGACCTCTACCAGTCTCAAAAGCAGACCTTACACCTTCATATCCATAAATAATTCCTCCTGTTGGAAAATCAGGAGCCTTAACACATTCCATTAAATCAGAAACTTCTATATTTCCTTTAGCTCTAATATATTTTATGACTCCATCTACAACTTCAGTAAGATTATGGGGAGGCATATTTGTTGCCATACCAACAGCAATTCCTGTAGTGCCATTTAATAATAAATTTGGCAATCTTGCAGGTAGTACTGAAGGTTCTTTTAATGTGTCGTCAAAATTATCATTCCACTCAACAGTATCTTTATCAATATCCATTAGCATATCTTCTGATGCTTTTTGCATTCTAGCTTCTGTATATCTCATAGCAGCAGGATTATCACCATCTATAGAGCCAAAATTACCTTGTCCATCAACCATTAAATATCTTAGACTCCAATCTTGTGCCATTCTTACCATTGCATCATATACAGCAGTATCGCCATGAGGATGAAATTTACCTAGAACCTCACCAACTATTCTTGCTGATTTTTTATAAGATGATGATGATTTAACTCCGAGCTCATGCATGCCATATAAAATTCTTCTATGTACCGGTTTTAATCCATCTCTAACATCAGGAAGAGCTCTAGAAACAATTACAGACATCGAATAATCAATGTACTTTGATTTCATTTCTTCCTCTATGTTAATTGGAATGATTTTTTCTCCTTCTGTAGACATATTTTTTCTGATTTAGTTAAAGAAACAAATTAAAGAAATTTACGTATGCTAAGTTAAAGAATGTTATGAATTTTGACTCTAAAGTTATGAACATTTTTTGTTCAAAAAATAAAGATGATTTTAGAATAAAAAAGGGTAATTTATTTTGATATTGCACAAATAAAATTTAATAAAATGCATACAGGATTTTCAAATAGAATGAAAGATGTATTTACCTATGTTAGAGAAGAGGTTATTAGACTAGGTGGATCAAGTATTGGTGTAGAACATTTGTTTCTTGGGATTCTAAGAGATGGTGGCGGTAGTGCCATTAAAGTTTTGCAAAATCTTGGGGTTAAAATGGACTCATTAAAAAAAATTATTGAAAGTTCAATTGCAGAAAATCAAGAATCGAATATAAATTCAGAACCTGAAAGTATTAGTTTTAAAAAGCAAGCTGAAAGAATACTTAAAAAATCTATACTTGAAAGAAAGAATCTTGAGGAAGAGACTATTAAAACAATCCATGTTTTACTAGCTATTCTTTTGGACGAAAATAATATTGTTACAATTACCTTAAATAGAATGCAGATTGACTACGAAACGGTATCTGAAGAATATTTAATCTCATCTGAAAATATATCAGCTAGATTAGAAGATTCTAGTGATGCAGGAGGAAGTGATGATGATATTTTTGGACCAAGTAATCCAGAGAGTAAAAAATCATCATCAAGAAACAAAACTCCTGTATTAGATAATTTTGGAAGAGACTTAACTAAATATGCAGAAGAAGGAAGGTTAGATCCTATTGTTGGTAGAAAAAAAGAAATTGAAAGAGTATCTCAAATTTTAAGTAGAAGAAAGAAAAACAACCCACTACTCATTGGTGAACCTGGGGTTGGA
>MDSZ01234802.1_pt1 | contig 16447 bp, 16 predicted proteins | sample 811201 | NCBI WGS metagenome assembly MDSZ01 (sample SAMN05326647, study PRJNA326480) | marine metagenome | isolation source: seawater | place: Indian Ocean: North | collected 2010
ATGACTTCAAGGCGGTGATCAATGAAGTGCTTACATAACTCGTACAACCCCAGTGTTGTCGGCACTCCATCAACCAGAGCGACGTTGTTGATGCCGAAACTTTCCTCCAGAGGCGTCAATCGGTAAAGCTTCTCCAGAAGGGAATGCGGTCCGACACCTGCTTTACATTCAATTACTAGTCGGAGGCCATGGTTTCGGTCGGAGAGGTCAACCACAGCAGCGATGCCATCTAATTTGCCGGCAGCGATGAGTTCCCGCACTTTGCTTTGAACTCGTTCCGGGCCTACGGCATACGGCAATTCCGTTACTACGATTCCTTGACGCCGCGCCGTAATGTTCTCAATTTCTGCACGGGCGCGTACACGGATCGTGCCCCTACCGGTCTGGTAGGCCTCCCTCAACGCCCCATCATCGACAATGATCCCGCCGGTAGGAAAATCCGGGCCTTCTAGGTGTTTCATCAGTTCGTCGACTGTTGGTTTGGGTCGTCTTTTGGTCAACACGTGCTCAATGACCGCTGCAACTTCGTTCAAGTTGTGGGGCGGCATATTGGTGGCCATCCCAACTGCTATGCCCGCCGCTCCATTAACCAGGAGATTCGGTAATGCTGCGGGAAGGCAAACAGGTTCTTCGCGTTCGCCGTCAAAGTTCGGACTGAAATCCACGGTGTCTTCATCTAAGTCTTCGACCATTGTCATGGCGGCTTCAGTCAGGCGAGCCTCTGTGTATCGGTAGGCGGCGGGCGGATCGTCCAGACTGCCGAAGTTGCCCTTTGGCGCCACGAACGGTACCGACATTGAAAAATCTTGTCCTAGGCGAACCATCGCCTCGTAAATCGCGCCGTCACCATGAGGATGGTATTTACCCATTACTTCCCCAACTACGCCGGCAGATTTCCTAAAGGGCGTAGCCGGACGCAGACCTAGGTCTGCCATCACATACAGAATTCGACGTTGGACTGGTTTCAATCCGTCACGCACGTCTGGGATAGCGCGGCTCGTTGTAACCGAGAGCGCATAGGGCATAAATGAATCCCGCATCTCGTCATCAACGGGGATTTCAACAATCTCGCGAGCAAATTGTTCTGGTGCTTTCGCTTTAGCCATGACTTCCTGAGTTTTTCTCCGTTGAGCCGAGGGTAGGACGCTCCACGGCATTAGTGAGGTCATTCGGGCACAAAAAGCTTGGTGTCCGAAACGCGTCTCTGGGGCGTCGTTTCGGTAACGTTTACTCCTGTACCTAGGGACCAGCGAGGGGGCCATTTCTCCCCTGACGCCTCCCAACCGACTAGCCGGAGAGCCCGGAGCATTATGAGCCGACGTATCGATGTCGAACTGACAAGTCAGAGCGACGACGGAACCTGGACCTGGCGAGCCGCCGGCGCCAAACAACCTAAAGGGACACTTGATGGCGCGCTGCTGTATAGCGGTGCCGCTGTAGGTGATGTGTGTAGGGCGGAGGCCGATTTCGAGATTGACGGTATTTTCATCACGGCCGTAATGCCCGCAAAAGGCCGGAGTGGTCGACCCGATGACGAGCGGATTGAGCTACTCGGGTCTACGACTGAATTCCAAGGTGTCACCACCCAACTCGCGAAGAAGGGCCGTTCAGGGAAAAAGAAAGATGGACGCCGGCGAGATGATGGCAAGAAAAATCGGGCTAAAGGGGCTGGCCGGGACCGTGACGGTAAAGGCCGAAAAGCATCCAGAGACGACAAACCCAGAAAGCCAAAGGCCGATGCCCCGGCGAAACCGAAGCCGAAGAAGCTCAAGCCTGGGCGCGCACATCGTAAGGCGCTGATAGAAGATCTTCCCGAGGAGCAGCGCGTTATCGCCGAGCAGGTCTCGCGAGGCGGCATCGCCGCTGTTCGAAAGGAAATAGAGGAACAAAATCGTCGCGCTGAGGAAGAAGGCACTGACGCTGTGCGCGCAGACGCACTCCTTGCTTTGGCAGAGTCGCTTGTCCCCCAAATTAAGGTCGCTGAATGGCGGGATCGAGCTGATGCTGCCCTGAAGTCGATAGCGGATGTTGATATTCGAGACCTCAGGGCGGTGATCGTTGCTGCTGAAGATTTCGCTCGCGACGACGAGAGTCGAGCATTGGCCGAAGAAATTCGCTCGGGCTTAAACCAACGCGTCGAATCCGATCAGATGAAGTGGCAAGATGAGATTAGAGAAGCACTGAAAGAGGAGCGAGTTGTTCGTGCTCTTCGGCTGAGTTCTCGACCTCCTAAGGCAGGCAGCCCGTTGCCCCCTGACATTGCTGAGTCGTTGGCAAGTCAAGCCAACCAAGCTCTCGGCGGCGACGTCAGCCAACAACGAATTGGAATAGTCCTAGAAGCTGTCGCTTTTTCTCCGATTCGACCTTACGTCGCTATTGCCCATATCCCGCCAGACCCCGGCAAGGAACTGCTCGAAGTAGTCACTAAGGTCTCCGACCGCATCCCCGATATTGCTAAGCAGTTCGGGATAGAGCCCATCGAGAAAGGGCGAGGTAAACGACGCCCTAAGAACCAAAAACGTGCCGACAAGCAAGAGAAGAGCGCGGAGACCGAGCCCGGCGCTCCTTCGGGTGAGAGCGCTGTAGAGAAATCAGTTGACGCTGCTACTCAGGACCTGGAACCAGCGACCGTAGAAGAAACGGGAATGTCCTCTGAGCCGGAGCCAGTTGCAGCCGTTGAAGTGAACGACGCTGGCGTCGACGCTGAGGACGACGAAGCTATGCAGCTGCACGACGATGAGTCGCTTGATGAAGATCCGAGCGACGCCGAAACCAAAGAAACAGAGTGAGCAATGGCGGTCAATTACGAGCAGAGAGGCAACGTGCGAGTCTTTACTTTGGACCGCCCGGAAGCACGCAATGCTGTCAATCACGATGTTTCCATGGAGATGGAAACCCATCTTGATGCCTTCGAGGCTGACGAGACAGCGTGGGTAGGCGTACTAGCCGCTAATGGCCCTGTCTTTAGCGCAGGTGCTGATCTCAAGGCGGTAAGTAGCGGCAAGGGCATAGAGACTGACAGAGGGGGCTTTGCCGGTCTTGTCCGCTACCCGCGCACTAAGCCTCTTATTGCCGCCGTCGACGGCCCTGCGCTAGCGGGCGGGCTAGAAATTGTCCTGGCATGTGATCTTGTTGTCGCATCATCAGCGGCATCTTTCGGCATACCTGAAGTTAAGCGCAGTCTTATCGCTGGTGCGGGCGGTCTCTTTCGTCTTCCAGTGGCGCTAGCCCGCAATGTGGCGATGGAGATGGCCCTTACCGGGGATCCGATTACTGCGAACCGAGCGTTTGAGCTTGGCTTAGTCAACCAACTTTGTGAGCCAGGCGAGGTAGTGGCAGCAGCTGAGCACTTAGCGGAGCGCATTTCAGTCAATGCCCCGATCGCCGTGCGCGAAAGCCGAAAGGTCGTGCTTGAAAGCCATGGAGTCCCAGACGAACAGGGCTGGCAAATAACCAGGGAACATTTTCGGACAGTGGTTAAAACTGAGGATTTCAAAGAAGGCCCGCTGGCGTTCGTTGAAAAGCGAGACCCCGTGTGGAAGGGTCGCTAGCCCTCCAGCACGCCATGTTCGGTCAGGAAAGGCAACAGGCCGGGCGCCATCGGTAGGAGTGTCATCTGCTCTACATCGGCGAAGGTAAGTTCTGCTGCGTCGTCAGCGGCTGCAGCCGTTTCAGGTGCGAGTACGTCGACCAGGAAGTCTGCTATGAGATATCGCTCCTCACCCGCTGATCGTTCTACCCAACCTACAAAGGCCCCGCAGGTGGCGACCAATCCGGTTTCTTCTAATACTTCCCTCTCTACCGCTTCTTGCCAGGACTCTCCAGGTTCGACGTGTCCCCCTGGTATTGACCAATAGCCCTGACCCGGGGGCTTTCCGCGGCGAACGAGGAGCAACTTGTCTCCCCATAGGGCGATCGCTCCGACACAACACGCTGGCATTGAACCGCCAGTCACTCAATCGAGATCCAGCGGGCGGTGCACGGTGAGCAGTCGCGCTTTAAACCCAAACGTTTCAAAGAAGTTTTTTGTCGCACGGTTACCTGGTAAAGCCATGGAATCGATGCCGACACATTTTCGTTCAGTGCACCAGGCAATCACGCTTTCCGCAAGGGCTTCACCGACGCCGACCTCGCGGGCTTCGGGCTGCACCCAAATGTCGGAGATTACGCCAAGTAGTTCGCCCGTTCTTAGCAGTGTCACTCCAGCCGCCGCGTACCCAACAGGCACTTCATCGATCTGCCCGATCCACAACTCTTCATCGGGATTATGAAAGGAGGATTCGAGGCTCGCACGAAATGGCCGATTTCGCGTTTCTCGACGACTCCAAACCCATCCACCCCGATTCTCGGCTTGCTCGGCTACGGCAAGTGAGACGAACTCTTCGAGAAGCGATAGATCATCGACTGTTGCAAGCCGCGTCCCTTCCATCATTGAGCGGATCGCTTGACTTCTAGTGCCTTTTCTGCCTGGAGACGCCCATCTTCCCCTGCGGTCAAGTCAATGTGCGTGAACATTTCGGCTACGGCGCTGTGGCCGGCTTTAGTGGCAATTTGGTGGTACATCTCCTGTGCTATTCGACGGTAGTTCGGATGTCCCTGAGGCTGACTCCGCAGCTCGATCATGTGCAGCGCCTCGCGGGCGTTGAATTGCATGACGTAACGCACCCGGAATGCCATCGCGACGGCGTATCCAGCCTGTTCAGGGAAGTCTGCGAGGAGCATCTCATATAGCGATCTTGACCGCTCCATCACCCCGGAGTACCGCTCGCTGAGCCCAGCGTTAGTTACTGCTTCGGGCGTTTCGTAACCATGGTCAGGGGTGAGGGATTGCCATTCAATCGTAAGCAGCCGGTGCCGTTGTAGATCTCGAAAACCGCCATAGTCGCCGAGGACGTCGAATCGATAGTCCAGTCTTTCGAGGGCTCGTCCTGGGCGGTGCCTTCGGTTACCTCGCTCCCCCACATAACGGCGAACAAGATCGATCCGTTGGTCTGCTGTCATACCGTCGACGAGATCCACTAACTGCGTCTCAGGTAGTTGACTGTAGGGGTACAGCATCGCAGCGAGCATCTTGCGCTCACCATCGGGGTCCCAGTCGATCAGGTCTACCTCAGGGGCCGGATTAGGGTTTATGCCGTCGGTAAGAACCTCAGCAAGCTCCTTCATAGCGGTCTGGTTACCCTCCAGATACCTTGACCACGCTACGCCTCTCTCCTCAACGTCTACGCGCCTAAGGAATGAAGGGATTACCTTTCTGAGTTCGCTCAACATCAAGCCTGAGTAGGCCCTGGCTTCAGGTAAGGGGTGCGCCCTCATTCGGAGCAACAGAGCTTCATACGCCTGGCCGGTACCGTAAATTCCGACATTTGAAAGACTCGCTGCTGGCAACAGACCGCGCACTGCGTCGAAGGCTTTGGCGCGAATGGTTTGCCGATATGCCAGATCTCCAATATCTGATCCTTGGGCGTGTTCAGAGCGATAGAAGTCCTGCATCAGGGGCACAAGCTCGCCGTAGCTTTCAAATATTCGATCCATTTCACCGACGTATTTCGTTCCGATTGACGAGCCAAGTATTTCGGGGTCACGGTGATAGCGGTAGCGTCCGTCGATTCTCGTGTCATAGCTGAGATATCGAGTTGACTGTTCCAAGTAGGACATCAGGCGACCCCACTCAAGAACCTTGGTGAGAAGGTTGGAAGCCTGCTCGCATGCGAGGTGAACCCCGCCAAGTTGAGCGACAGAGTCGTCTCCGTATTCAACAAAAACTCTCTGATATAGCTCCTCCGCTTTAGCCAGCCCCACGGTGGCGTCGATGGAATGATCGCCGGAAACATCGAGATCTTCTACGAACTCGTCAAGAAAGAGTCGCCGCAAGCTTTTGTGTGTTCGGCTGTAGCGCGCGAACAATGCGCCTTTGACGACCTCAGGTAGGTTGACTAAGGCGAAGACAGGTTGGTCAAGGTTCGTGAAGTAGCGGCGAAGGATATCTTCCTCGCTTGATGAGAACTGTTCTGTCGCGTAATGATTCAAAGTCAATTTGAAGGCCGGCTAGGTGAGTCAATGCTTTCTTCTGGCAGTCCTGATCGTAGGACTATCTGCTCTAGTAGTGGCGCACCCTCGTGGGGTGGCTCCTAATAGACAACTGAGATTGCGTCAGAAACAACGCGCAAACTGACTTGTTCGCACTTTCCGACCGAAACTCCATCGATTAGAGCTCGTGTGCCTGCTGGAAACTGGTGTTTGAACTCCGTGATTCGACGCGACTCGAGATTGGAGTTGGGAAGGTGACTTCCTGATTTGATTCGTTGCCATGCGAGCCACCTTTGGTGGATGGTCAAGTCGCCAGCAACTAGATCGAACCGTCCATCGTTAGGGTGCGCTCGCGGTGCGACGCGCCATGTCCGACGCCACTCCGAGTTCATGATTGCGGTAATGGGTCCGGTCCACCAGTTTTTAAGAAATAGGACGTGCGCTACGACGGCATGACGTCGATCACCGAGCCAAAGTTCCCCGACATCAATAGTGGCCTTTCGCGCTGCATCGCCGTCGAGCCTGGAGACTCCTCCTTTAGGGGACCCCGTTGCTCGCCAAATATCGCCACCCACGAGGCCAACGAGGGGAAGTTCCGATTCATTGTTCCAACACTCTTCAACAAGTTCTCCAATTTGTCTGTCGGTCGTAGCCACACGCTCTGGACAGCCCCCGTCGTACGGTCGACCCCACTCACTTCCCGATTTAATTACCATCGTCCAACAGCATCTCGTGTTCGGTGTCTTGAAGGCGGGCCGCAGCAGCCACAAGGTCTCGATCAAGGAGACGGCAGGCCTCCCGAGCACACTCGCGTAGTTCCGGTGTCGGCGCCACATCCGCGATCTGGCTTAGGAGGTCTACTACTTGGCGAATATGGCGGACGAAATCGCCGGCTGATGATGTGTCATCGATGACATCGGCAAGCGCGTGACCGGATGCCCAGCCATGCACAGTGCCGATGATTGTCGGGTCAGGTTCGCGCGTTTCAGGAAGGCCTCGCTCTCGCTCTGCTCGCCGCAACTGTGTACTACGAGCCAGGAGTGCAGCTACTTTGCCTTTAAGTACGGCGTTTGGATACCACGGAGGCGGTGGGTCAAGGCGACTGCGATGTTCGTAGGTCAACGTAGACACCAGTCCGGCCAGTTCGGGCGGCGACAGGTCGGCAAACAAATTTTCAGAAAGCCCCAATGCGGCGAGAAGGTCCATTTCATGGAAGATGCCTTGCAAATATTTCCCTATCGGCGTGAGAACCCAATCCTGGCTGCACCCGAAAAGATTCATTATTTCCTCAATGGCCACTAGGGATTGTGCAAGGCCCCCTTGGGCTACTTCGATTTGGTGCTCTGCTGCGGCGATTCCGATTTGTGCCTGCTCTACCCGCCGGGTTGCCTTCGCGCGTTCAGCGCGCAGATCACGCTCGGGTCGACGTATCTCCAACACAATCCCGAGGTCAGTCAAGGTCTGCTTTAAAAGGCGGGCGCAACTCCGTTGATACTCGCGACGATTGGGCGCGTACGGCTTTGGCAGCTCAAGATCCGTAATTATCTGAGGTGCTGCGTCAAAGTCAGCCTTACTGAGCATCATGACTTTCCCTCTTGGTGTCACCACCCTAAGACGATGCTCTCCTCCCCTACGGCTGGTCGTACCTAAGACCAGTAAAAAATTTGCCTCGTTGCCATGCAAACGTTCAATGATTGCGCCGGGTCGGAGCCTTTCCAGTGGAGTCCCGTTGACAGAAGTTGCCAGTTCCGCTTCGTTACCGCTTTCCAAAGATTCAATACCGAGGCGCTTAAGCTCGATTCGCGCTGTCTCCAGCGTGGCTCGCGCCCTAGCTAGGTTCTTGTTCAGTTTTAAGATGTTGCTGTTTGAGCGGAATTGCGCAAATGACCGCTCCAGCAGGTCAACCGCTTCTTCGCGAAGGACGCGAGCCATCAGATTTGCGGCCATGTTGTATGTGGGGCGGAACGCAGATTCGAGAACGAAATCTGTGCTTCGCGCTAACCGGCTCAGTTCCCCGAAGCTCTCGTATGGACTCCAGAGAGCGTATGCGTGCCCAGATGAGTCGATGCCCCGTCGTCCAGCTCGGCCCGTCAGTTGCGTATATTCGCCAGCGGTGAGGGTGACATGGCCCTCCCCTCGAAAGCGACTGAGTTGTTCAATTACGACAGACTTAGCGGGCAGATTCACACCCATTGCAAGTGTCTCCGTAGCGAAGACCACTTTGAGTAATCCAGCTGCGAAACAGTCTTCAACCGCTTCCTTAAATGGCGTCACCATGCCGGCGTGGTGTGCCGCCAACCCAGCGGAGAGTCCTTCTAGCCACGAATCAAAGTTAAGTAATGCGAGGTCCTCTCTGGATAAATCCTTGACGTGCTCCTCAACAATTGTCTCCACCCGCTGTTTTTCACGTCCATCGAGGAAATCAACACCATGTTCCAAAGCATTTTGAACAGCATCGTCACAGCCCTGACGCGAGAAAACGAAAAAAATCGCCGGCAAACGGTCCGCGGCGTCTAAGTGGGCAATTACTTCGCTTCTTCTTGGCCGACCCACCGCGCCTGATCTGCTCTTGGGCCCCCGATGCTTCTGACCTCGCATCTTCGCCAGGAATCTCTCTACTTCATGGTTGCTTTCGCCTCCCCTGAGGGTTCGAAACTCCTGAAGGTGTCTGTGTCGTTTGTCGAAAATCAAGAAGTGGTTTTGGAGCTCGACAGGACGGGTGGTCTCGATCACAGCGTGACATTCCGAATGTACTTCCGTAATCCACGCGGCTACCTCAGTGGCATTGCTAACCGTCGCCGACAAACACACCAATTGAGTTTCTGAAGGGAGCTGCATAATTACTTCTTCCCAAACAGGCCCCCGATATGGATCTTGAAGAAAGTGGACCTCGTCGAGAATCACTAGTCCCAGCTGGTCGAGTCGAGGACTCCCCCCATAGATCATGTTCCTCAAGACTTCAGTCGTCATCACCACCACTTCAGCGTCTGGCCGAACGGCATTGTCGCCGGTGAGGAGACCCACCCGACCTTTCCCAAGCCAGCGTCCTAGGTCCTTAAACTTTTGATTCGAAAGAGCCTTTATTGGGGTGGTGTAAATAACAGTCTTTCCCTCAAGTAGCACCTGGTGTATTCCATATTCAGCCACGAGGGTCTTGCCAGCGGAAGTTGGGGCCGCCACCAACACCGAAGATCCGCTCTCCAATAATTCGAAGGCCTGAAGTTGGAAGTCGTCTGGCGTCAAGCCTCGTTCGGTCAACATGGCGTTTCTGTTAGTTCCGGGTTCAGGACTCATTAGTTGACAGGTTACGAATCCGCGCTGCGCGACCGTCGGAGGAACCGGCCTATCAGAATCGATAATTCATAGAACAAATACATTGGAATTGATAATGCTGCCAGTGAGACGGGGTCACCAGAAGGTGTGATGATCGCAGCCCCTGCGACGATTCCCACGATCGCGAATCTGCGCAATGCGCTCAACCTTGAAGGGGACACAACATTCGCTAGCTGAAGAAAAATTAGGACGATAGGAAACTCAAAGCCGATCCCGAATGCGACCATCATGTATGTAATAAGTCCGAGGTATGCGCCTGGCGAAAAGAGTGGGTCGACTGATTCACCGCCGAACGAGATTAGAAATTCCAAGGCTCGCTCAAAGGTTAGGTAAGCCAACGCGGCTCCGCACCCGAAGAGAAACAAACCACTAGCAACGAAAGGTAAGACATACCTCCGTTCACGCCTATCTAGTGCTGGCGTGACGAATCGCCACAGATTCCAAAGCAGAACTGGCATCGCAAGGACTATGCCAACGTAGAGCGAAACACGTATCCGAGTTTTAAAGCCGTCAAGGGGCTCGGTGATTATCAAGCTGCAGGAGCGATCTATCTCTTGTGACTCCAGGACTCTGCAGTACGGGGGAAGAAAAAAATTGTCTAAAAGCCAGCTATATAGGACAAGTCCGATAGCGGCACCGACGGTAACGGCTATGGCGCAGATGATGAGCCGAGTCCTCAATTCCGCTAGGTGATCCCAAAACGTTTGTGGCGATGCTTTGGACCGCCGCCGAATTCTCATTGGCTATCTCTTGGATGAAGTGGCTCACCCTCGGGGTTGGCCTGCTCTTTGAGCTCGCGGTCGTGTGATTCGACTACTGCCTCGTCCACCACTGCGTCGAACTCGTTTCTGATTTGCGCATTCAATCTTCGAAGTTGCGCAGCGCCCTTAGCTAACTGCCGCGCGACCTGAGGTAGTTGTTTAGGGCCAAGAGCGACGAGGGCTACGAGGCAGATAATCAGGACCTCGTTGGGAGTGAGATTCACATAACTGAGGCTAGGTCCTTGGAGGGGTCAATCGGCGACGGAGACGCGAAAGGACCACCCGCCTAATGCGTAGGCTTGCGACCCGCTCTATATGTTGGTTAGCCCGTTCTCTTTCTAGCGAAACCTTCCCCATAGCTAGTGCCGCTTCATCCAGACTCGTCACGGACTTTGACACTTCGGACCTAATGACCTTAAGAGCCCTCCATAGGAGCATTCCTACTAGCAACACCAACAGTGCTGCGATCGCCCCGAGAATTACCACGTCACTAGATTAGGGGCTTCCTTGCGGAGCCAGGAACTTTGAAGAATGATCGGGTCGTGCAACAGCGACTTCCCTCACTTCGTCAGCCACCGGTTCAGTTCGCCCATAGAGGAGCGCGGGCCCACGCCGCAGAAAACACCATTTCCGCGTTCGAATTAGCGCTCAGGCTTGGGGCGACAGGGCTCGAAACTGATGTATGGCTGACTCGTGATGGCGTTCCAGTTTTGGACCATGATGGAATTGTCCGACGCGGGGTTAGACGGCGCCCTCTTGCGAATTCGAAGCTTGATGAGCTCCCTCCCCACATTCCCACGCTGGCAGAGCTTTATGAGGCCTGCGGTACGGACTTCGAGCTGTCGATAGATGTAAAGGACCAGGCGGCTTTAGCGCCGGTCCTAGATGTGGCTCGCGAATTCAGTGCAGAGACGCGCCTGTGGTTGTGCTACCCCGAGGTCCAAACTCTTGCGAAATGGCGTGAATTAACAAATTGCAAATTGGTTAACTCGCTTCGGTTAAGGGATATGAAGCAAGGACCTGAACGACATGCGGCAGAGTTAGCTGCCCAGGAGGTCGACGCTATTAATCTTCATCACAGCGACTGGACCGGCGGTTTGACCACATTGTTTCATCGCTTCAATCGTTATTGCGTCGCGTGGGACGCGCAACACGTGCGCGTAATTCGCGACCTAGTCCGGATGGGCATCGATGGTGTGCATAGCGATCATGTTGATCGGTTACACGCTGGATTCGAGGCAGCGCAATAATTTATGGGCGCCCTATGCCATCAAGAGGCCAGATTCGAAGAAAGACTTCACCAACCAGCAAGTCTTTATGAATAGGTCCGAAGAAGCGGCTATCGCGACTGTTGGGCCGATTGTCACCCAGAACGAACACATGGTCAGGTGGTATCGCTGTGTCAGGAAAGTCTGATGTGTACGTGTCGGGGGTGAGATACGGCTCGTCTAGCAGACGACCATCTACGTATATAGCGCCGCCTTCAGCCGTGACCTGCTCGCCTTCTAGCCCGATGACTCTCTTAACGAAATCCTTTATGTCCGTTTCACCCATGTTTGCAGGCCGATTGAAAACGACTAGATCACCTCTATCTACATCGCCGAGGCTAAACGCGAGCTTGTAGACCATGAGTCGGTCGCCGACCGCAAGTGTCGGTGTCATCGATTCGGATGGAATGAAATAGGTTTGAACGAAGGTCGCGCGGATTACAAAGGCTGCTAGCAGAGCAACAAAGATCACGACGAACCACTCGCGAAACCATCGCCACCTTAAGGTCTTAGACCAATTGCGGAGCATCTTCCGATTGAGTCCGATCACTTTTCTGCGCCAACTAGCCAGGCGACTGATGCGCCCACATATGAACATGCGAGGGCGTCAAGTGCGAATGGTCTTCCCATCGTGGTTACAGATACGTTGGATCCTTGTAGGGCTGTTGCTATGTCGACCGGCTCAACTGGATATGGGCGGTGATTAAGGGCGGTAATCCAATCGCTCTGGGCTCCCAAAGGAATGGGCACCTCGATCTCTGTTGGGGTCGCTTTGAGTATCGACTCCATATGGTGGCTTACGCCCTGATGTCGTTCACGGGGATCGAGTTCTGACGCCCGTACGCAAATTCCAACCTTGGCCCCTAAGGCCGACAAGGTCGCTGCATGGCCGGCCAATTCGAGAGATGAGAATCCGAGTTGCGATGCAGTGCCGACATGTCCTGGGCCAGCTGCGACGATAATTTCGCTGCAGTTGTGCTCAAGGAGCGCCGCAACGCCCGAGGGGACGTTAATTACTTCCAGGTCCCCGCCAAATGCCTGACCTGCTGTGGCTGTCAACCCCAGAATGTTGGCCTTCTTGAGGTCCGCTAATAAATCGCTCAGCGCGAGTGGCAGAGCCGCCTGGTCGGTCATCACATATCCCAGAGTGTCAGAATTCGCCCCAATAGCGGCTGCGCCGAGTTGGCTGTGTAAGGCACATAGGAGGACTCGCGCTCCGCTTAGATCTTGCCGGACGGCTACATAGGGATCAACCTCAGTTTGTTCTGATAGATATCTGGCCTTGAGGATTTCACCTGGTCGTTGCTCTGTTTGAGAGCGCTTGTTGTTGATCCAATGAACCACGTGATGGCCGCCTGTGCCAAGCTCTAGGTCCACGGCAGTTGTGTTAACCACAACTTCATCACCCGTTTCGAGAGTCCCGCACACCGAGACCAGGGCGTAGCCAGTCGAGTTGTCATCGAAAAGCACTCTTTGTAACCCATGTCGCTCTTCAGTGATCTCCGCTACTACTCGTGAAGAAAAGCGTGCCATGGCAAGGCCTACAGCGACTCAATTAGAGCGTCTACCCGCTCATCTTGTGCCAAGAAGGGGTCTTTGCATAAAACGGTGCGTTGAGCTTGGTCGTTAAGTTTGAGATGCACCCAGTCGACCGTGTAATCCCGCTTTCGTTCCTTCGCTTGCCGCACGAATTCGCCGCGTAGACGGGCTCGTGTGGTTTGTGGGGGCTGGTCAATCGCTGTCTCCACATCGGCATCGTCCAAGATTCGTTCTACAAGACCATTTCTTTGCATTAGGTAGAACACGCCGCGCTTTTGGTTTACATCGTGGTACTGCAGATCCAGCAGAGCGGACTTAGGGTCCCCTAGCTCTATGTCGTGTTTTGCTTTGTAACGTTCAAGAAGGTGGTACTTGATGACCCAGTCGACTTCACGTTCGAGGGTTAACGGATCTTGTTCGATTGCTTGCATGCAGTGTTCCCACATCGACAAAGCTTGTTTCTCTTCTGCATTCAGTTCATTGGTGTCAGCGAACCGCTGCGCCCGTTCCAAATACTCGGATTGGATTTCGAAAGCACTCGCCTCTCTGCCATTCGCGAGCCGGACTCGACGACGGCAGGTTATGTCATGGCTAATTTCCCTGATCGCGCGAATCGGATTTTCGAGCGTCAGATCTCGGAGGACCACAGCGGGGTCCTCCATCATTCTCAGAAGCAGAGACGTTGCGCCGACCTTAAGAAATGAGGTGTATTCGCTCATGTTTGAGTCACCCACTATGACGTGTAGGCGTCTGTACCGCTCTGCGTCGGCGTGTGGCTCATCTCTAGTGTTAATAATGGGACGGCTGCGGGTAGTTGCGCTTGAGACACCTTCCCAAATGTGTTCTGCTCTTTGAGCAATGCTGTACATCGCGCCGCGCGCGCTCTGAAGCACCTTTCCAGCGCCGGTATATATCTGCCGCGATACGAGAAACGGGATCAGAACTTCGGCATAATTCGAAAAGTCGTCGCGACGGCTCGTGAGATAATTCTCATGACAGCCGTAGCTGTTGCCTGCGCTGTCGGTGTTGTTCTTGAAGAGGTAGATGGTGCTACCGGTGATGCCTTCCTCTGCAAGTCGTTCCTCAGCATTTTCTACTAGGCGCTCTAGTATTCGTTCTCCTGCACGGTCGTGACACACAACCTCGTAAACCGAGTCGCACTCAGGTGTTGCATACTCTGGATGAGAGCCAACGTCGAGATACAAACGGGCGCCATTAGCTAGAAAGACGTTGCTCGAACGACCCCATGACACGACCCTGCGGAATAGGTATCGAGCTACCTCGTCAGGACTCAAACGTCGCTGACCCCTGATTGTGCATGTCACCCCGTATTCGTTTTCGAGGCCCATGATCCGTCGTTGCACCAGCACACCGTATCTCTAGAATCTCAGGTGGAGGTGTCCAGATCGAAGGATCTAGTGCCTCTGAGGGGTTATTGCCCTAAGACGGACTCGGTTTCTGAATCACTTAGCCGATGAAAACACCTTCGGCCGTTATCGGCGGCCAGAACTGCGACTTCAAGTTCGTTGGCCGCAATGGTCCGTTCAGGACCCGCGAGCGACGAGACCGCTAGGTTGACTGCTCCGTCTCGATTAAGGTCAGCGCTCCACCCCTCGGCGAGGCGTTCAAGCACGGATTCTGAGTCGCCGCCGATACAGCACCAGTGTTGCTCGTCTGCGACGGTGCCGTCGTACTGAATTCGGTACAGCTCGGCGGAGCCAACCGCGTCAATTTCGGCCACAACGATCTCAACCTCCATCGGTTTCATCTCGTGTGTGAAGATTTGCCCAAGCATTTGGGCGTATTGGTTTGCCAGGCTGCGCGCGTCCACGTCTTCTCGGCTGTACTGATAGCCCTTGAGTTCTGCGTAACGCACTCCCGCTATTCTCAGCTGGTCAAATTCGTTGTATCTACCGACTCCCCCGAACGCAATTCGGTCGTAGATCTCGGACACTTTTCGCAGAGTTGAGCTGGCATTCTCAGCAACTAACGCCACCCCGCCATCGTATTCAACCGCTGCGAGGCTCCTGCCTCTAGAGATTCCTTTACGGGCATAGTCAGCCCGATCCTGCATTAGTTGTTCGGGGCTAACGTACATTCCGGGCATAGTCATAAGCGTTACTCCCCTCCTGTGAGTTCTTCGCGAAATTCGGAGAACACCTCGCCGGATTCATCATCCGTGAGTTGCCGGAAACCGTCCGCTGTGATGGCGCTTAGCACTGGGTAGATGCCTCTAATTGGGTCGGGACCGCCGGTTGCGCTGTCTTCATCAGCGGCGTGCCAAAGGGCTTTAACGGCTAGGAGCAATGCTTCTTCGGTTGTTAGCTCCGGCCGAAATCCCAACTTGATCACGGTGCCGGCATGCAAACTGCCTGAGCCACTTGTCGCGAAGTCTTGCTCTTCGTAGCGTCCGCCGGTCACATCGAATTGGAACAGCCTTCCGGTTTCGCGGTTGGCGTCGTAGCCGGCAAAGATTGGGACGACGGCGAGCCCTTGCATGGCCTGTGGAAGGTTTCCTCTGAGCATTTCTGCTAGTTGGTTCGCTTTCCCTTCAAGGGTCAAGGGCTTGCCCTCTATCTTCTCGTAATACTCAAGTTGTAACTGAAACACTCGAACCATTTGTAACGCTGGGCCGGCCGCACCAGCTATTGCGACTGCAGAATGTTCGTCTGCCGGAAAGACCTTCTGCATGTCTCTATGGCTGATCAGATGACCTGCAGTGGCGCGCCGGTCTCCTGCGACCACCACTCCCCCTTCACAGCGAACTGCTAGGACCGTCGTCGCGTGGCCAGCGTCAATAGGGCCAGGTAAATCGCTCGAAAACGGATCTAATCCGTTGTGTTTGAGAAGTGAAAGGAAGTCAGTACCCGGGTCCTCACCTGGGTTGAAGAAGGAGATAGAACTCACTCTCCGCCCTTTTGAACGTAGTTTTTGACGAATTCTTCAGCGTTAGTCTCAAGCACGCCATCAATCTCATCTAGTAGATCATCAAGTTCCGCTTTTAGTTCTTCGCCTGTCGCTGTTGGCTCGATTTCCTCAACTTGGGAATCATCGGACCGTGATGTGCGTCGCTGCTTCTGCTCTCGTTCAGCCATTAATGCCTCCTACTGTCACAAGTCTAAGGGGTTCTTACGTCCCTAACCGTCGCAATAGCTCTGCCGCATTTTCGCATTCATCTAACAAGTTAGCGACATGGCTCTCGGTGCCTCGCAAAGGCTCAAGCATAGGAACGCGTCTCAAGGGATCACTACCGACGTCGAAGACCATCGAGTCCCAGTTCGCAGCAACGATTGCATCCGGGTAGCGCTCTAGGCAGCGGCCTCTAAAGTACGCCCGAGTGGTTGGAGGTGGATTATCGATAGCGTCCTCAACTTGGCCGTCCGTCGAAACTCGCTGTAGCCCAATTCGCCGCGACAGGCCTTTGTCAGGCCGCAAATCGTGATATTGGAGATCGAGCGCCGCCATCTGGGGGTCTGACCATTCAAGGCCATGGCGTTCTCGGAAGGCCTCATAGAG
>MDSZ01113952.1_pt1 | contig 16445 bp, 11 predicted proteins | sample 811201 | NCBI WGS metagenome assembly MDSZ01 (sample SAMN05326647, study PRJNA326480) | marine metagenome | isolation source: seawater | place: Indian Ocean: North | collected 2010
GAAAAAATGAAAAAAAATGAAAAAGAAAAGGTTCCGATCCAAAAAATAATAAAATTGCTGATCAGCATTTTTTAATCTGAACAGCACGATTCTTGAAACAGCATAAAAATTAGGTAAAAAAGTTAGGTAAAACGACGTAATCGTCGTTGGAAATTCCATTGGGTAAGATATTGTACGATGATGGACAAGACATGAATATACTCGTACAAAAAAAAATCAAGAAAGAGTTATATTTCTATCCGACGCTTCGATCATGCGGGCGCACGTAATCCAATCCCAGTGCCGCGAAGATGTCCTGTTCGGTGTCTATCTTCATGCGCCTCGATTTGTTTCGATCCATGTACAATCCCTTATCATCCAAATGCCACCCGAGCATGTGCGTATACGTACGCATCGATCGATTGAAGCGGCCGCTTCCCGTAAAGTACAGTAACGCTGTCGCGAACTCTTTAGGTTCGTATATTTTGATGTCGATTCGGCGGTGCTTGCAGTTCTCTTTGTTCGGGAGCTTACAGACTCCCATAAAGGTATTTTGCCCGAATGTGCCGTGCGTCAATTTCGCAGTAATTAAGCCTCTCTTATCGATATCATCGAGGATCTTTTGTAGCACGCCCTCTTTCTTTTGATTCTCTTTTAAACACACCAAAACATCGACATCCCCGCACATCGGCTTCCCTCGTCGATACGAACCTGCAATTTCAACTTGGGTGCCTTTAACAATCTTTTCGACACTCTCGCGGACGAAATCACCAATCTCCTTTACCTCTTCCCGCGGAATGCGCTCTTCCAAGTCTTCAAGATACTTCAAACTTATGCGCATGTCCCTGTTCAGAATATTTTCTGGATCGCCGCTTTCTAGAAGCGCGCGCAAATCCGTGCAAGACTTCAAGTTAAACCGATTGTAAAACTTCAACGCAGTTTTTGTTCCGATACCGTGGACTCTGGACATATCTTTCACCGCGACGACGAGAGGATCTTTCAAAAATGCTTGGTATTCCGGTAAAATTTTGAACGAAACGGCGTGTTTGAGCTTGTTACACATGCTTTCCCCCATTCCTTGGCCCCCGCCCCTGTTTTTCATGATGAATTCGTCGATGTTGTTTGGCGTCAATTCGTATGGTGTGCTCCTCAACAAATGCGCTATTTTGGCATACGCGTTACCCCGTCCTCTTTGCTGCTTGTTATCTGGGTACATTTCTTGGAGCATGGACCCGTAATCCGAAAACATATCGATGAGTGACGCGTTACTGTCCTGGTTTACGACGCGGTCTCCTTTTGGCTGACACATGAAGTGCTTCTTGATTTTCTTCATCTTTTCCAAGCTGTAGTAGTGTTTCTTCTCAGCATCGCTTTCTATCGACGATTGGTTGGATACATTTTCAGCAAGAGTTTGTTCGCCGTTGACCTCTTGGAAGGACACTTTTCCTTCCAGCAAAGCTTCAGCTGCAAACTCCAAAGATCCAAAATGAGTGAGAGCGATGCGCGCCTGCTCGAGTGTAATTTGCGCAATTTCCATCAATACTTCTTCATCATGATTTTGTTCTCTTCTTCTATCATTTTCTGTTCGCTTCATTTTCGTCACCTCTTTTGTTGATTTCTTCATCGACGACGTCGTTGCAGCGGCAAAGGACCACTTCTCTTCGATGGGTAAGATTTTTTTCTCTTTCAAGCACGCGGCGATATACTCCGGAGATACAAACTTCGTGATGCAATCATCTGGCGCGTTCTTTTCGTACTTTGTATATCCTTCCCTCGTGGTAACAACGTGTGAAATTCCAATCTCCTCGTCTTCTTTTTTGCTTTCCTTCTTCTTCGTCTTTGGATGTTTTTTTGATTTATGTTTTTGAAATTTTGTGAAGGAACGTTCGAATTTTCCAACTAATAGTCGATCAGTATCAATTATCGACTCTTCTACATGCGGGACGACTATCCCTCCGAGCTTTTCCGGAACGTTCTTTGAAAATATATTGAGCCGTGTTCTACCTACGTTTGGGTCTATATAAACAACAAAAGGGTTGTCGTCGTTGCCGACATCTTTGAAAGAAGCTTTACGCTTTCTTCGCTCATCCTTCATAACGGTTCCGCGTAACGTGCGATATGGTTCTTCTGTACTCTTCTTCTCCGACACGTTTTCGTCCAATACGCGGTAAACAGACATGGCATTTAAAGCGATATCCGATGTTTGCATCGACGCCATGACTTCTGCGTCTTTTAATGTTGTTGTGGTTGTTGTTGTTGTACAACTTTTGCCTTGATTACGCACCGTTGCAGGCGTCGTGACGACACGAAATGGCTTCTGTTTGGGAAGTTTCACGTCGGGCTTCGTAGTCTCATCACCATCATCATCGTTACATTCTTGCTGTTGTATGTGAACTTTTTTTCGACGTTCTTTGGTTTTACGCATAGGCTTGCCCCCAGCGAGGTCATCAATGACTTCTAAAAAACTCATTCGTGATATGTGGGCACAACCAGAACTTCTTTTTATTCTTCTTCTTCTTCTTCTTCTTCTTCTTCTTCTTCTTCTTCTTCTTCTTCTTCTTCTTCGCTCACGGCGTCTTCTTCCATGGCATTACCACCTTCGGCGTCGTTATCTTCTAAGTCTGAATCCGCTTGGTTCGTGATGTTATTGTCTCTCCCTGTTCCACCGACGTCTCCAATGCCTCCTCTTCTGTTCTTCGTTTTTCCGATTATCGCCCGACGCGAGTGGAACGTTTTAACGGAATATAACCGTTTTGCGTGCGCTCTTTCCAATGCAAACAAGTCGTCGTAAATTATCTCCGCTTCGATAGTACTTCTGGTCGCGGATAGAGAGGATATTATTCTCGGAAAGTTGCTTCCTTGCACCGGAGGAAACGACATGTAGTAATCGTTACGCTTGTTGTTGCGTCGTTTTTAGATCTGAAAGTGTGGTATTGTATTCGTGGTAGTCCTACTCAAGCATTATATTTTGCCATCATTTTTATTCATTTACACATCAAAATCACACTCGCACAAAACTCACAACTACGGACGTGATCAAGAGAACATAAGTGAAGAATAGAAAAGGGTGATGTATCCAACACTCCCCGATCGTTACACGGAGCAGCACCAGCACCAGCAGGAACAGCACCCACCATCTTACCATCGTAATTGGAATCACCTTCAACAACCGAATCAGCAAAATCAGCAAAATCAAGGTGCCTTGTCGATTCAACAAGGAAGAGCGTCAAAACCGAACGCAATTACAGGTGGGCCGGATGGGAATGAGCGCTATAAAGCGACATTGTTTCCCTTGAGCGATGAACACGACGTGCAATCGGTAATCATACAAGTTGGAATTGATGGTGTTGTGATATTCAACGAACTGCAAACAGAAGAAATTGTCAGCTCGTTGCCGATGAATAAGCTGTCGTCGTGGCAACAAATCGATGAAAGCATGTTCCGAATCGTCTGCGACGATAACAAAAAAGTTCCAAGTCGAGAGATAGTCATCACGGCAGATAATGTCACGACTGGTGCAATAATTGATTCGTTGTTATGTGGGGCATTCCAATGGTGCGAATTAAACAACTTCGAAGGAAGCTCTACGATTGTATGCAACGATACCAACGAATGGACGAACGAATCCTCCGACTTTAACGTCGCGAAAAGGCGAAGTGAAATATCAACGGAATATAATAAAAATGAGACAGCAACATCAAATGGTTCGATAGCGATGAGTAGCGGTGCAGGTATTGCGTACTGGGAGAAACCGTATGAACACTCGGGATGGCTATGGAAAAAGGGCGAAACCGTGAGGATGTGGAGGAGGCGATTTTTTATCCTAAAGAACAACCATATATTTTGGTTTAAAACAGCGGATGTTACGCCGAAATCGCAACCTCGAGGCATTATTCCGTTATCGCGCGTTGATTCTGTTTCACCGGCAGCAGCGCTTGATTCGCGTAAAAGTCATTCGCTCACATTGGAAGGTAGTTTTTGTGAGCGAATCGGTGCGAGGCATTTGGCCGCAGATAGCGATCACGAACGTGATGGTTGGATTGCAGCACTCCGAACAAGTAATGGTGCCGCGGCAACGCAACTTCAACAACAACATAAACAGCAACCAGCGGCTGTTATAAAATCGCCGCCGCCGCCTACATCTTCAGCTCTAGGCGACAAATTAAAGAGCGCGTATGCCATGGCGTCGACGTCTCCTTCCATGGCCAACCAACCTTCACCAAGTTATAGACAGCAACCGCCAACGTCCATACAGTCACCGACTCAAGGGAAACCATCTCCGACAATTTCCGTATCGACATACTCTGGCGGCCAACAACAAACGCAACCTGAACTCCCACCGTTGCCATTTCAGCATCCAGGCGTCGCCTCGAGTCAATTAGCAAGGTCTCAAATTCACACCGCGCAGCGGCAGAATCCTCAACAAATATTCTACACGCCGCAAGGTAGAGCGTACACGGTTGATCCCTTAACCGGGCAATCTAAATGGTGTTAATCTGTTGACAAACTATTCCTACTATTTTCTGCCATCTCTTGCTCTAATGGTTCTATAAACGCTCGGTAAATTTCAGGTTTTTCCTCAGCCGCGCTCTTCAACACTTCGAGTGCCATATCGAAGTCACCGTTCAATTTGTACGCTGAAGCCAAAGCAATCATTATCGAGGCATCTTTTGGAAGTAGATTGTGTGCTTCTTGTAGTGCAAAAATGGCTTTTGATGCATCATTTAGTTTTCCTCTACTGATACCGGCTCCAAAAAGTGCTTTTCCACGCTTTAATGCATCTGGTTCAAGCCTCACGCACGCTTCATACGCCGCCGCCGCGTGTTTCCAATTCTTCATTGATGCACGCGTTTGCGCCAGCGCATACCAGAGCGAAGGATGCCCCTGCGAAGTATCGATGCGCGAACTATTATTATGTACTAATAACTTCTCTATTTGTTTGCATGCCTCGTTCGATCTGCCGCTCGCTTTCAATTCTGCCGCAACTATGAGGGCATCCTTCATTTCTGTTGACAGCTCGGGTGAGGGCGAATCCAAATCACGTGCAGACGAAAGACTAATGCTACTATCAAGTGCTATCGCGCTATCCACGCCTCGTTGCGACAACTTTTTCAGCTCGCGTTCAAGCTCAGCAGTGCCTAAAATCTTTGATTTTTTTCCAAACTCGCTCCGAATCGCGCTTGATTGGAGATAAGAATACGTACTCCCTGCGAGCCAATAACAATGGACTGCTTGTGGTAATTGCATGCCTACAATCAGGATAGGGACACACATCCATTCAAGTAACAGCTTGATGGATGCTTGTATTCCTCTCGGATTTGCACTCGCCATTTTGCTAAAATTCAAATCTATGTTCGCAAACACCATCGCTGCCGTTAGCGACGGCAGAATTACACCATACATACCCAATGGCGCATACAGATTTGTTAAGTCTAAACCACTCAGTGTCAAGTCTCTAAACCATAGCATGCCACCATTCGAAAGGTCTGCATACAGCGCACTCTGATGACCGGAAGCGACACTATTCGATGCTTTCCCTATTAAAGTTCGAACGCCTGAAATCGCGCAAACAAACGTAGGTAGTTGAATTAACGGAGCTGCAATGAGCCAGTACGGATGCGGTGCCGTCGAATTGTCCGGTAATCGCTTTCGAATCGCGTTTGCTATTCGTAACGTTTCAGAAATATCGGCAGAAATTGATGTTTTTGCGGGAACATCGTTGTTGGTTGTACCTTCTGCAAATCTTCTTCCACGTACTGACTTTTTTCCTTGCATAACGGACGTTGCGTGTGCAATTAAAACGCTCGCCTTCATTTGCTTCGACACCACCGGTAGCATAGAGATACGAATAATACACGCGGTTGCGCCTAGCGTTGCCCACCACGGTAAACCCGAATGTATTTGGGCGTGTTCGAGCGCGCTCGCGACAGTTGCAGACACGACGCCAAACGAGCTCCCTACTGCTGTTGACGCGGCGTATCCCCGCCGCCGAGAACTTCGCGAATTGTACTCTGAAAGTGTTTTTCTTCCCTGCGTGATGAAATGAATTTGCGACATCGATGGCGTTGAGTAACTGCGTAACTCCCTCTCTCCCTGGATATAGGACGGAGTCGATGACGACGACGACGCCGACGACAAGACAGGAAACGACATGATAGTTCTTATGTTGGAAGAGGAGGAGGCGCGACGAGAACCAGAGTGGAATAAAAGTAAACTCATCCCCGAGTCTCTTTATCTCTCCTTCTCTTATATATTCTAATCCGTTTCTTTATGAGCATAAATACCGCGCGTGTATTTGTGTGTGTGTGTGTGTGTGTGTGTGTGTGTATAAATGTGTGTTTGTTAGGGGTTTGAGCACAAACACTCCAAATCTCATATTCTTGTTTTTGAAATCAACATTTCTTTCTCTCTAAACTTTTTCCCGTCCGTTTTTTCTCTTGACATTCATACACAGATAAAGATATACACTTACGCACAAACGTTTGAAAATGATGCGCAATGCCGGTGGAGGGAGACGAACTGGACTGCGAAGGGGTGGATTGTTCCACGTGAGCAACCGACACCGACGGCGATCCTTTGGATTCTTGGGCTTAGATTTACCTCGGTGCATTCTACTCCTCGCTGCGGCGTTGTGCATCATTGGAGGCGCCATTAACGTGCACTCCATGAACGCACATCATGACGCGCACGTGAAAACATCGGCAAGTCCTTCTTCAGCACACGTGCATGGTACCGATGGTTTCGGAGCCAGTAAATCATCTTCTGCTTCTGCTTCTTCACTGAAAACAAAAACCAAGAAAACAGTCGATGATGAGAACGAAGACATCGACGATATGGACGACATAGAGGAAAGAGAAATGGATGACGACGACGATGACGTTGATACTGTTGTTCCGAAACGTTCTAATTCTAAAATAGAACCGAACATGATTCCAAAAGTTGAACGACCGGCGAGTTTCGGATCCGACAAGTTACGCGAAGCTAAGAAACGACACCAAGAACTCGAAAAGCAATTCGAAGACTTGGACGAAAGAGACGAACGTTTGAAAGGGACGCTCGAATTTAATCGAGCTGAAGCTGGCTTTAAAGAGAACGACGAAAACGAAGAGGACGAAAACGCGAACGACGAAAACAGAAAAGTTGAAAACGGGAAGACCTACGAGAATGTCGGCGGCATGTGGGTCGAAGTAGACACTGGAAACGAAGAGACTATTAAAATCGCAGAAAAAAACATGGGAAGAATTGATGGAACGAAAAGCGCTGTCAAGATGAAAGATTCTGAATACATGAAACTCGCTCGCGAAGCTGCTCGCGATAAAGAGAAGTTCAAAGATCCGGAAACGAAACGCTTACTCAGGCGTTTTGGCTTGGATACTCACAGTCAGCAAAGTTTAACCGAATCGATGAAGAAGAAAGCGCAAGAAAAAATATTAGCGATCGACAAAGCCAAAAGAGAGGAAGCCGCGCAAGGAACAATGACGAAACCACTGGTCCCACACCCGGCACTCTTAGTTCCAATGACGCGCTCGCGCGGCATTGCCGGATGCGGCGTTTGCACGAACGCAACCGGGGGACATTTTGCGAAAGGTGTTGGGTGTACTATCAACGGAGGCGCGTACAACATAGCCTGGAATGAAAACGATGGTCACCCTACGGTGAATGGGGGTTTAAACAACAGAGCGAAGGGCGCGTATGCGACTATAAATGGTGGGTACGACAACGAAGGTGGAAACGATGATTCTACCGTTAACGGGGGCGGACAAAATCGTGCATTTGAAGTTGCATCTACGGTGAATGGAGGCGAATTAAACATGGCTTTGAAAGCAGGCTCGGTTGCAAATGGTGGTGCGAATAATGTTGCAGGAGGTGTTGATTCCGTTGTAAACGGAGGTGTGTTCAACAAAGCCATCGGGGACGGATCCTGCGTCGGCGGTGGTGAGTACAACAACGCCAACGGAGTGCACTCGTGCGTCTTAGGAGGCGCCTTAAACTCTGTTTCGCACGATCACGGTGTAATTGTTGGTGGATTAGCAAACTCAGGCACGTCGAACTTCACCGCCGTAGTGGGAGGAGGCTATAACAAAGTGGAGGAAACGTACGGAGTAATCGTTGGAGGCTACAACAACACCGTCAAAGCGAGCGATGCAACAATTGTAGGTGGATCAAATAACGAAGCTTCAGGAGCTGGATCACACATTGCTGGCGGAGAGAATAACAAGGCGAGCGGACAATTTTCTTCCATACTATCGGGACGGTTTTCAAGCGCTTTGCACAAAGGTTCTGTAGTATTTGGCGACGCATCGCTTAATTCGGTGCGAAGCACGAATGTGAATCAAGTCGTGATGCAACACGACGATGTTCGCAAAACAGGTGGCGGTATGTTTATATTTGACGAGAAGGTTGTACAAGGATGGAAACACTCCTTGTACACGAAAGGTATGGAAATTATACGCAACATCGCGCCGAAATCATATGTCAGCACGGAAGGATCGAGAACTTTGTTTGGCTTGGCGGCGAGCGACGTGGAAAAATTCGCACCGGAAATGCTCGTGAAGAACGCAGACGGGTCACACGCGACGGATCCAACGGCATTAGTTTATATGCTCGTAAATGCGTTGAAAGAGCAGGACAATAGAATTAAAGTTTTGGAGGCGAAGGTAGGCATAAAATCGTAATGTTTAAATTATTTTCGCGTGGGAGAAGAAAGAGAAAAGAATAGCTGCTCTTACCGGAGAAAGGTGAATACAACTTAGCGATGGCAAACTTAGCCGGGGCGCTCGATAATTTAGTTATTCCTTTAGTGTTTTTTACGTTCAACTACTAAAACTACCTAGTGCGCTTGATAACCAATATATTCTGCTCGCATTCGAAGCGCATGCATTCGCGATATTAATGGTTGTAACAATTCCCTGTGCTTCCTTTCCTGTTTCAATTCATTTTCACTCGACGTTTTTCTTCTGATATCTAATATTCTAGGGGAAACTTCATCGCTCTTTTGCTCACGCCACCAATATGAATCACTTTCGATTGACCAATCGTCATCGTCTTCATCAACATCATCCTCATCATCCTCATCATCAAGTTCTTGTTTTTCTTCCTCGATGATTTGCAAAACACTCGTGAGAGCAAGAACTTGATTGTCGAGAACATCATCGCTCTCTTGAGAGCTCTTCACCATGCTCATCGCGTACCTTTGTCAACCACTTTGGTGACTTTTGCACGAGTTTATAAAGATTCTTTTGAACTTGTTAAACGTTAAATAACGAACTACTTCTAGTACATAGATTTCAGTTCAGAAAAAATTATGACCAACGCATCAAACAGAATGAAAAGGGAGTAGTAGAACGAGTTAGGAATATAACATCTGCGCAAAAGAAGTAACGGAATGTCAAATAAACCGCCATCGTGTTTAATAATCTTGACAGGGCTACCAAAGTCGAACAAGTCACTCGTTGCGAAAGACATTCAGCGCCGACTGCTCGACGCTGGTGAAGAATGCATCCTCGTGGACGAACCTTCTTTAAGCCTGAAGCGAAATAACGCGTATAAAGATGCTCGAATGGAGAAAATTACTCGTCAAACGCTGCAATCGACGGTGGAGAGATACCTGAGACCAAATGGTCCTCACGTCATTTTAGACTCTATGAATTTAGTTAAAGGTTTTAGATACCAACTGTGGTGCATAGCTCGTGAGAACGCGTGTCGTTGTGTGACTATATTCTGCGCTGACTCGCGAGGTGTTACAACATCTAGAAACCAGAATGCATTATTACAGGAAGAAACTGCGTCGGTTGAAGCGTACAAACCTTCCATATTTGAAGATTTATGTAACAGGTATGAGATTCCTGATACGCGGGATCGGTGGCATAAGCCGATGTTTACTCTGAAAACGAAGACTACAGAGTCAGACTATTTAGAATCAGACGAGATAAAGAAGGAAAAGTGTAGCAATAGCAGTAAAATCACAGCGCAACTATTTGTCGATGGTGAAATGACTTTTGACGCAATTATTCGCATGGTTTCAGGAGAGGGAAGTTCGAAGGATGAAACCCGCGTGACGATGACAAATAGTGACGGAGAGGAAATGACGACGTTAGAAGAGTCGTTCGCGAGAAACGCCGCTATCGATGCTGCATCGAAGAAAAGTTTACGTCCAACATTTGCTACGGCAACTAATCGATTGAGCGAAACTAATTTGAGATACTCTATGGATAAAGCTATACAATGCGTCATCGATTCAATTACCAAGCAAAATTCTGCAAGCCCTCAAGCCGCTACAGAAACGGTGACGTATACATTTAAAGACATTCAAGAAAAAGATGGAAAAAATAGCACAGGATTGAAACCTATTCGATGCACTAGACAACCTACCCTCATCGAGCTGAGACGGTTTAAACGAGATTTTTTGAAGATATCATCGAGCTTAAAGACCAAATCGTCAGAACAAATTTCGCAACTCTTCGCTGAGTGCGTGGCTCGAGACGTTAAATAGCACTTTGTAAGATAAGTATTAACTACAGGTAATGATAATAGTGATAGTCATCGTGCTTTATTCGAAGTGATACACACAATATACTTTAGTGCGCATTGTATGGACATATATTCTAAAACTAAATTTTGCTATGAGAGACCACTCCCTTCGCTCGTCAAATTCATACGAGCCAATTCTGCTAGGTTGATGAAGTTGAAATCCCCAAAATCTTCCTCGCACGCTTCATCATCGATAACCACGTCACCTTCCTCACCGCTATCGTACGGTTCCAACGTAGGCTCTTCATCTCTTTCTTCCAGAGTGCCCCCCGCCTTAGGTGTATGGAAGGGCGATGAAGAGCTTCCATATTCATTCTCGATGGTATTTACGTCAGCGCTGTCTGAGCTCTCTTCGGAGCTTTGCTGCGCAATTCGCGACGAATTCTGGGACGAGCGCTTTATAAAATAGCTCGTATCACGAATATTAGAAACGTTGGGGACAAAGTTTGCTTCCGAATGCCCGTTATCCCAGTCGATGTCTGCAAACCATGAGTGCATCTTCACGCTATCCGCGCCACCGAGAAAAAGGGACCCGCAGCGCACCTCTGGTTCGGAATGCAAAAGGCATTTAACGATATCCTTAGCCTCATCCGATATATCCTCTGGATACGCCTCGGCAACATTGTGCGCATCGTATCCCGAAAGAATATTATCGAAGATATCCGCCGGCGTGGGCGCGTGAAAAGGAGGAATGCCCGAAAGCATTTCGAATATAATGATGCCTAACGACCACCAATCAACCGATTGGGAGATCTCGTCCGTTTCGCAGAGCAAAACTTCCGGTGCCAAGTAGTCCGGAGTTCCCACCGCCATCTTTTTGTTAATACCCAACATATCAGAGCTGACGCTTCCTGAGCGATGATGTGGATATTTCTCGTTGCTCGTTTTCGGAATGATATTATCATCTCGCGACGCTCCGACAAAGCTCAGACCAAAGTCCGCGAGTTTCAAATGTCCATCTGAGGAAATCAGAAGATTGTCTGGTTTCAAATCGCGATGCGTCACGCCGACTGAATGCACGTATTCCAACGCTAGAACGATTTCACTTGCGTATTTTCGAGCCGTACTTTCCTCTAATGAGCCGAGTTGTTTCAAAAGGCTGTACAAATCGCCACCGTTAGCGTACTCCGTCACAAAATATACGTGTCGTGCCGACGAGAAGGCATAGAACAATTTTATAACGAACGGGTTCGCCGCTAAAACGAGCGCGTCCCGTTCTTCTTTCAAGCGTGAGATAGTGTTTCTAAAGACTAAATCTCTTTTCTTTATCGCTTTGATGGCGAAAATATCTCCAGTCGCTCGCTTTTTGGCTAAGAAAACGCGACCGTGGGCACCTGAGGAGATAAGTTTGAGCACTTCGAAATCTTCTACGGATATTTGGGGTTGTGACGCAATATTATTGGCGACGTCCGTATTACTACCGTTTGCTTCGTACTCGAGAAGTTCATCTCTATCCGAAGAATTCGTGTTGCCACTAAGAGATCTACTCAACTCCGATACTCTCATTTTTTCTTCAAAGGATGACGAAAGAGAAGAGGTACGAAGATAATCTACCGGTGACATAGAACGTTGCCTCGAGTGCTTATCTCCTCGGGGTGAACCTAATGGACTACTCGCACAACACGCAGAGTGTGCCACGAGCTCTGACAACGGAACAATTTTCTCACATATTCTGCACACCGACGTCAATTTTTGTTGACTCTCTGGACTAATTTGTTTTCCTCCATGCGTTGCGCCAAGGTTCGCAGATGGGGTATCGCTTTGTGCATCCGATTGCAAATTATCGCAATTTTCATCTTCATCGAGCTCCATATCAGCTCTGTAAAATATTCGAGAAGGATTCCTCACGACTCCTCGTCCGACGTGACCGGTGGGTGACGCTACGCCATCTTGCGCATACGTCGCATCATAATTATTCCGCCTCAACGGTGATTGTGAAGAGTATTTGCTGTTATCAAAGGCATCTTCGCGTCCATTATCGTCTGCAACAGTCTGTGAGATTGTGGAGACATTCGAAAATCTCGGAAATTCGTTCGAAATTCTGGTCCCTTGGTATTGACCCAACGGTGATGAACCCAGTAACGAGCGCGACGTTGGAGAATCCAAAGGAGACATCCTGTTCGGCGATGAACCACGAATATACCCATTCGCGGTTCTGTGATTAGTATTTGCGGTTATATCAAGTGAAGGAGAAGCAGAACCTTCTCGAGAGGGGCTGAAGAAAACTTTTCTCCCTTGTTGCGCCGCCGATCCTGGCGAATGACTTCTTTTTTGCGCGTTTCTATTTTCTGCAGCACTGCTAGAGTTGTTTTCGCTATTATTACTATTATTATTGGTATTTAACTGTGGCAACGTTAAGACAATGGCGAGTGCAACGCACGACTGAATCATTTTTACGCCTTCATACATCGTTTTACAGTTTTCGCACGTCTTATAACACTCCAAAGTGAGTTTTTGGGTGGAGGGATCGTCCGCGGCGACGATATCCTTCTTTTTGATTGCACCAAAAGACGACGACGATGATGTCGTGGACGATGTTCGCGAGAGCTGTTCCATATTATTGTTGGTGTTCCTACGACTGGCTGACTCAACTTCATCTTTGAGCTTCTTGTGTAAACTCGTGATTCGAGTGAAGCATAACAATAATGTCAGCAGTGCCCGTCTGTTCTTTCGGTTCTCCTCTTTTCGCAACTCGGTTGCCAAGTCTGTTCTTTTCAGCAATATTTTAATAGCATGCGCGGCAAAGACCGACCACTTGGGCATAGCGTGGTTCGGAAACTGCAGAAAATATTCACCAATGGAATGCACAACTTCAAGAAACGAAGGCTGAGCTTCGTCGTCTCCTTCTGTTAAACCATTACTGTTGTTGATCCCCTGATGATCTCCTCCTCCTCCAACGAGAAAAATATCTTCGCTAATGTCTGAGAGAAGCATTTGTAAACGCGCGCGCGTCTCGTTCGTAGTGGAGATGAGCAAAACGTCGTCCATTTTCGATGACAATGATGAATATGCTTTTGCTCTGTTCGTGTTCCCTAGTTTCTTCTTTGCTATCATTATATGTGTCGTATTCTTTTCCCTCGATGATGTTGTTGGTTCCGAAGAACCACGTGTCGAAGGCTCTTTTGCTGATCGTGCATCCTCTCGTTCTTCTTTCTCTTTTTGCTTCTCTAGCTCTTCTTCACACACGTTCTTCAACGTCGTCGCGCGAATGGGAGGAGGAGAACGACTGGGTGAACGCATCTTTCTTTTGGACGAAGAGCAGAGACGGGAGTGTTTGATAGCCGTCCTCCTTTTTGTCGCGTTTCGTTTTCTGCTGACCTGTCACAAAAGAAAAGAGCCTGCTCCATCCCCCCTTCTCCACTTCTCAAAAATTCTCTCCCTCATGACTCACTCACTCATGACTCACTCTCTTGATTTTACAAAAACTCTCCACCTGAAAAACTGTCTATACACAATTGTTTTGACAAAAAATCTCGTTCCTTTCCTTCCACGGTTAAAGGGAGCGAGCGAGCGAGCGAGAGAGAGAGAGTAAGAGAGAGAGAGAGAGAGAGAAGCTCGCAATGACGTTTTTATCCTCGTCGCATCGCTCTTCTCCATCGTCTTCATCCCTGGCGTCGACGCGTTCTTTTACGAGAAGGAGTTTTTTTCACGACCGATGGCGTCGTCGTCTTTGTGGGAAAAGGAATAGTAGTATTAAGACGTGCTCTAAGAACAAGAATAGCAACATTCAAAACAACTCTACAATAGTAATAAAAACGACCGAGTCGGATGCAGAAATTCGTGGCGCCTCTTGCGTCCGAGCGCTATGTTTTTATTCATATCCCAAAGATCGTTCGGAGTTTAGCGTCCGGGCGCACCGACTAACAAAAATCGATGCCGAGTTTGAGACAATATCGAATAAAATAGCAGGCAAAGATGTATCGTACAAAAATAACGATGTCTTTTGTTACATTGCCGTAGAAGAACGATTGGAACAAGACGAGCGAGTGCCGGAAGATCCCGCGATTGTCATTCCGGGAGAAAAAAGCGCAATCGTTTGTGGGACGTTGGACTTGAACGTCGGCGTAAACTTGCCGGCTGAAGAGTTAGTTGGAAAGTTTCCAATCGATGGAAACGTTCGACAGAAACGATGTTATATGAGTAATGTGTGTGTATTGGAGTCTCATAGGAACCTAGGTATAGCAAAGCAGCTCTTAGAGCGCGCGATTGAAGATGCAAAGAAGATTAACGTTGAGGAAATTTACGTGCACGTGGTATCTACAAATATTGCCGCGAAACGCCTCTACGAGAAAGCTGGATTTGTCGTAGAGTCTGAGGAGTCGGCGAAAGAAGCTTTGGCGAGAATGCACGAACCAAGACAGATTTTACGATATCGAGGATGATCGTGTTTTGTTTTGCTTCAGTTTGTTTTGCGCGCGTGTGTTTTTTGTAAAAAAACATGTATTTTGTCTATGATCCTTGTTCTTGTTCTTCATCGGAGTTGACTTCTCCAGGTTCTCCTAGTTCTTCTTCTTCTTCTTCTTCTTCTTCTTCTTCTTCTTCTCGTTCCTCTCCCGCGATGCTTATTATGCGAAGAATCTGTTCGATGCTCATTTGAGGATTCGCTGCTTTTAATCTGTGTAAAAACGACTCTCGAAATGGAATTTTCACCAATCTATGTTCTCGCGTGTGATTTTGAAGAAATCTAAAACGCCCAGCTGCGGCAAAAGCGTTCGCACTCGTCACATTCGATCCCACCTTATCGTCAAATTCTTTACACTTACCGCACAAATCGAAACCAAGCGGACACCCGTTCGCATCTTCTTTGCAATCAAGGCACTGATATCTCTCTCCTTTAATCGGATAGCTTCCACATAAGTCACAACCCACACCAAAATGTATTTCTTCTTCTCCTTCTTCTTCTTCTTCTTCTTCTTCTTCTTCTTGCTTCCCTTCTTTTCCGACGGGTATTGTTTGCATCATCGAATCTCCCTCATCTTCCAGGCTCTTTATTCGCTCTTCAATCTCGAGCGGGTACATCTTCTCAAGTAAATGCTGCAACGCTTTTACGACGCCCGCTTCTTTGTCAATGTCCCCGCCATAACAATCATTTGCGATGCATTTCTTGATATTCCCGCGTTGTACGCAGCTCTGACAGTATATGTGACCGCAACTGGCCGCTATCGGATTCACGAGTATTCGTTTACATTTGTTACACGTGACGCTTTCTGTGAGTGCCGAGGCGTTCATTTTCAGTTCCTCTTTCAAATACTTTGCAAAAGGCAAGAGAAACTTCTCGAACTCCTCGTTGGCGCTTTCACTTTCGCGTTTTATCCGCTCGTCGAATTGCTCGCGAAAAGTGGATAAAATCAACAGCGATAATTGCGTAGAAAGACCTGGTAGAGCTGTGTACCGCTTTTTGCAAATGAAACAATGAGAGTTCTCTAAGTTCATCGAACAGTGGCAACAGTACATGCATGACAAGTGGCCACAAGGCAAGATAGCCGCTCCCAAAATGTGCTCGAGGCATATTGGACACTCAAACTCTTTAATATTTTCATTAAAATCAATATCCGCGCTAACGACACCGGTACGGACGACGTGTCCACTCATTTGCGCTTGAGATCACGAGCGGCGCGCTCGGATGAACTTTTATTTTTTGACGAGAAGAAGAGGCGATGAGACGAATGAAAAAAGTTAGTTGAAACGAGACGTGAGACGTAGTACGTTTGTAATCCTTTTCTTCTTACTTCGTGAAACTCTCCATTTGTGAAACGATAGTGCATATTATTTATCGCATCGATAACAAAGATAACAAATAGATGAGAAAAGAATGAAAAAGTTTACTTATCGCGTTGTAAACGCGTTCGTAAACAACAACAACAACAACAACAACAACAACAACAACAACAAAGAAAAAGAAGAAGAAGAAGAAGAAGAAGGACACACACAAATTC
>MDSZ01121766.1_pt1 | contig 16443 bp, 5 predicted proteins | sample 811201 | NCBI WGS metagenome assembly MDSZ01 (sample SAMN05326647, study PRJNA326480) | marine metagenome | isolation source: seawater | place: Indian Ocean: North | collected 2010
ATCTATTAAATAACAAATATAGGGTAGCAAGGTCACATAATAATACAACTGCAAGTACTCATGTTGCTGGAGTTGCTGTTGAAACACTACCTAACGAGTTTACATTTAAGGTAGATAAAAAGATAAAAAATAAAAATGTAGAATTTCCCAAAAAATATAATTTTGATGGTGAATTGTCAGTAGGTATAGGAAGTACAACATTTGGATATATTAGGACTATTGTTGGTACTGTTGGAGTTACTTCTGAATATAGAGATATACCTGAAGGTGGAATTTATTTACCAGGACATAAGTTCGAAACTGGTGATAGACTCAATTTTGTTGGAACCGCTAGTACTATAACATATGCTAATGATAGATCGTTAACACCAGGATTAAAGTTACACGAAACATCACACATATATGCAGTTAAAATTGATAATGATTTTATTGGTATTACAACTGGTTCAAAGATTGGTGTATCTACTGCTCTTGGATTTACAACAGAAACAAAATATTTTGTTCAAACTTTAGGGCATGATCATAGATTTGAAACTATTGAAGATAATGTTACTGGTAATTCTAAAAAGGTTTTAGCAACTGTTGGAGTGGATACTAGTCATGGATTATCATTACATGATAATATTACATTGAGTGTAAGACCATCATTAACACAAGATTTTAAATTTAAGTATAATAGTGATATTAAGAAAGTTGTTGTTGAACCACTAGGATTTGCAACTTCTGGTGTTTCTATAGGTTCAACTCAATCTATTATTACTATAACGGATCATAATTATGAAACTGGAGATTTTGTTTTATATACGAAGGGTTCTAGTGCAATAGGAGGATTAACTGATGGTTCTACTTATTATGTTATAAAATTAACTGATGATTCATTTAAACTTGCTTCTAATTCTCATTATGCAACAAAAGATCCATATGAAAATATTATTTTCACTAGTCATGGTGTAGGGGATCAAGAACTTTCTAGAATAAATCCACCACTAAAAATTTATAGAGGAAATACAGTAGGAATTGCTGTTTCTGATTCAAGTTTTGATAATTATGATATTAATTTTTATTATGATAAAGATTACAAATATCAGTATAATTCAACATTAATTACTAAAACTGGAACATTTGGAGATGGACAAACTTCAACAAAAATCAGTCTTTCTATTGCTGATGATTTCCCAGAAAATCTTTATTATAGGGTAGAGGGATTTAGTACAAAATATATGAATACATATTCGGATCCAGTAGATACTGATGTTCCAAATTATGCTAATATTACTGTTTTAGATTCCAATTTAAATAAAACTCATAGAGTATCTGGTGTTGCTAATACTACATTTGAAATTACTCTTGTTGGTAGTGCAGAAACAACTTCATATACTACAAGTGGATTTACTAGTGCATTTTATAGTACAGATTCTTTAGGAACTTCTGGTGGTATACACTTACTTAATGTTGATAATACACTAGATCTTGAGATTTTACCTAAAATAGTTTCTATTGGAAGTAGTAATGGTTCGGAAGCTATTTTTTCCGAAGAATCTAGTGATATTGGTGAAATTCAAGGAATTAATGTAAAAAATCAGGGTTTAGAATTTCCATTAGATAAAACATTAGTGCCATCTGCGGATTCATATACTATATTAAAATTAAAGGATGTTTATACTTTAGAATCTGTTGGAATTATTACTGGCGGAAGAAATTATACAACTCCACCAAGGGTAATTGCAATTGGTAATAGTGCTATTACAACTAGATCAACTGTTGATGGTAATTCAGTTTCAAATGTTGAAGTTATAGGTAATGATAGTGGAATAAGTAAAAATATTAAATTAATTCCAACAGTTAACTCAAATGGAGTTGCTGCTATAGGTGCTACTTGTGACAATTTCCAAACATGTGAGATAGCATTAAGAGCTCCTATTCTTGGGTTTGATTCATTCCCATTTGCTGTTGGAGATGAAATATTTGTTGAAAATATAGGTATTTCTTCTATTGGAGATGGATATAACTCTAGTGATTATGATTATAGGTACTTTAAAGTTACTGCAATTAATACAACTGGTGGAAGGGAAACTGTTAGTTATTCTATTGCTGGTATTGGAAGTACTGCAGGTAATTTTGATGCTGATAAGTCATTTGGTAGAGTAATTAAAAAAGATGATTTAGTAGTACTTAAACCAAATCTTAAAAAGGTTAATTTTCTTGAAGGTGAAAAAATAACTCAAATAAATGCAACTGGTGTTGGTTATGTTGTTAAAGATGGTTGGGATGTAAATTCTCAAATATTAAAACTTAAAAATACAACAGGTATATTCGAGGAAGATGAAAAAATAGTTAGTTCGTTAAGAGCTTCTAAATCAATTGTTCAAAGTGTTTATAACTTTGATTTTGATTATGATGTTCATAGTGTGGTTAGAAGGGGAACTGATTGGAAATCTGATAAAGGAAAATTGAATTTTGATAGTCAAAAATTACATGATAGTGATTATTATCAGAGATTTTCATATTCAGTCAGAGGAGAAGTTTCCTATGACAGTTGGAAGGAACCTATTACAAGTTTAGGACACATATCTGGATATAAACCATTTGCAGATATGGAAATATCCAATGGAATTGGTAATACTGTTGGTATGTCTACCTTTGCTGGTGATCTTGTTTTAAATATTGAAGTTAATAGCGATGCTTCTGTTTATGATAGGTATTATCATGATTTAGTTACAGAAGTTACATCCAATCCAGATTTATCTAAAGTTATTACTTTTGGATCAAAGATTCTTACTGATTATAGTGAGTCTAGAACTAATAAAGTACTTTTAATTGATGATATTGCTAATCAATTTACTGGAAAAACAAGAACATTTACTGGACAACATAGTTTCATTACTGCTGCATCCAATGCAATTAGCATTATATCTGGAGGATCTGGTACATTAGGTCCATCAACAGGAACATCATATGATCCATCAACAGGTATTTTAACAATTACCACAGAAAGTGCTCATGGATTGGTAAGTGGTGCTACTATCTCTATTGCTGATAATTCTATGACGTTTACTTGTGATAAGGATGGACACACAAGTAATCATACATATCCTCGTACAACTGATCCTGCCTCAACATCAAATGCAAAATTAAATAATGGAATATTAGGTGTAACTACTGTTGGTATTAATACATTTACCGTTGTTGTAAATACGCCAATTATTGGTGGACAAACTGTTGGATTAACCACTTTTGCGTTATATACTCATGCACAAGAATCTGTTGAACCAACTGGATTAAGTACAGAAAGGTTATTCTACAAGACTATTCAACCTGGTATTGGTATTAGTGTTACCAATGACACATTTACCATTCTTGATCATGAATTTAATACTGGTGAGGAATTAATATATTCTCAACATGGAGCTGCTTCTGCTAGAATAGGTATTGCCACTGAAACTGTAGGAGCAGGTACTACTACTTTCCTACCAGAGAAAGTTTATGCTATTAAGGAAACGAATGATATATTTAAGTTAGCAAGTAGTTTATCAAATGCAAATGCTGGAATAGCAGTAACTGTTACTAGTGTTGGTACTGGAAATACTCACACTTTCTCTGTACCTTCAGAGAGTGCTACAATAAGGACAATGATTTCTCTTGACAATATCATACAAAGTCCTTTAAGTAGTAAATTAGATGTATCTGTGGGTCTTCAGACAGCAGTGGGTATTGGAACAACAACAATATATTTGGAAGATGCAACTTCTATAGAGTCGAATTCATTAATTAAGATACAAGAAGAATATATTAAGGTTACTTCTGTCGGTTTAGGAGTAACACCATCAGATGCAACAGTTAGTTTAGGGTCTACACAGTCTCTAACAGTAATTAGGGGTGTTATGGGTAGTGTGGCAACTGCACACACTGTAGGACACGCTGTAACGGTCACTACAGGTGATTATAGAATTAAGGATGGTAATATACATTTTGTTGACCCACCTTATGGTCCTTTGGGAATTGGATCTCTAACATCTAGATCATCATTTAATGGTAGAGCATTCTATAGGTTAAATTATGCTTTTAATACTGTATTTGATGATGTTTCAGAACAATTTGATGGTGCAACAACCAAATATATGTTGAAGAAGGATGGAAATCCAATAGTTGGTATTGAAACAAACTATGGTGCAGTATTAATTAATAATATATGGCAAGATCCCAATCCAGGTATAGTTGGTAATTTAGAAACATCTAACTATGAAGTTCCATATACTACTGTTGGTACTGGATCTTCTATTGTATTTTCTGGATCTGAACTAAATCAGGATTTACCTAAAGGTGGAATAATTAATGAGTTTACTTATACTCCAGGTGTTGGAATTCAGTCATCATTTAGAGCAACTGCAATTGCTAATGTTTCTGCAGCAGGTACAATAACTTCAGTTGGAATTGGAACTAGTGGTTCTGGATATCTATTCCCACCATCTGTTGGTATTGCAATTACAAATTATCATTATGCACATAGATTTGTAAGTGCAGCAGTTAATTCTGTAACATCTGCAGGATCAACAAATTATACCCCAACATATGCTACGTATGAATCTACGACTGGTGAGTTAGTATTAAATATTGCTGGTCATGGTATAGGAACCAATGATACAGTTACAATTGCTAATAATAGTATAGTATTCCAGTGTTCTAAAGATGGATATACAACTGATCATGCTTATCCAAGACCTACTGACCCTGTTGCAGGAATACAAACAGCAATTACGAATGCCACTACGGATACTATTACAGTTAATGTTGGAAGAGGTGCAGGTATAGGAGCATCATTTACTGCTACTATAGACAATGGAATGGTTACTGGTATTACGGTAACAAATCCAGGAAGTGGTTATACAAGTTCATATCAACCTATAATAATAATCGATGAACCTTCTCCTTGGAAGGATTTATCACTTGCTGGTGGTAGTGGTACTGGTGCTAAAGTTGATATTACTGTTGGAGTTGGTGGTAGTGCAATACAAGTTGGATTATCTTCCCGTGGTATGGGATACTCTGTTAATGACGTACTAACATTAGATCCAATACCATATAAGGTAGGAGTAAGTACTTCACCATTTACGTTGAAGGTGGTGAATAGACATCAAGATAAATTTGCTGGATGGGCATTTGGACAATTATTGGAACTTGATAGTTTCTCTAATATGTTTAATGGAGCAAGACAGACATTTTTGATTACTAGAACACAAGAAACTAAAGATTACTTTAGTATTGTTGCACAGAAAGATTCTGGAGTAATTATTGCTAATAATCTTCTTATATTCTTAAATGATGTATTACAAATACCAGTTAAAGATTATGAGTTTACTGGTGGTACTAGAATAACATTTACAGATCCACCAAAAGCAGGAAGTAAGGTAAGGATGTATTTGTATGTTGCTTCTAGAGATGATTATCTTGAAGTTGATATTGATGAAACAATTAAACCTGGTGATAGGTTGAGATTGCAAGAATGGTATGATCAAGCAAATTCTAGTTATACATTAAGTCAAGATGAAAGAACAATTTATGAATTAATATCATCCGATTCATTAGAAACAGAAATATATGCTGGTATTGGAATTAGAACCGATACATTCTGGAGACCTACTGTTTGGACAAAACAAAAGTCTGATACTGTTATTGATGGGATGAATATTTCTAAATCTAGAAAACAGTGGGAACCAAAGATACTTCCAAGTACTAACATTATTGCATCAGTAGCACCTACCGATACCAAGATATATGTTAAAAATACACATCCAACATTTGAAGCTTATGATGATGTAGATACAAGTCTACAAAAGATTACAATAGTTGGATCAGGATCAAGTACATTGGATACATCTAATATAGAAAGTATTACTAATGTGACTTATGGTGGTGATTATGGTAAAGTCATTGGTATTGATAAACAAATAATTACTAATTCGGGTATAACAAGTGAACAACTTAAATTTAATTTAATGTCACACCCAAGAATTAGAACAAGTACTGATGGAAATGACCCTGTTGCTAATCCTGGTATAAAAACTGGAGATTACTTTGTTATTGAAAATACAAATATTGGTTCTGGAGTAACTGCTGTTGGTGTTGACACTTCTGTCGTGGTTTCCACTGGAAGTACATGGATTAATGGTGTATATCAATGTTACCATCATTCTGTTGTGGGAGCAGGATCTTCTATACTTGAAGTTACTGCAAACGTTAGATCATTAGCAGGTATAGATACTACTGCTATCTTGGCACCAGGAACTGAAGATTCTGTTGCTCATCGTAATGCAGGAACTTATACTTGGGGTTTCATGAATGTTGGTAGAAATGTTGCAACTGCAAAAGCATTTACGTTCTATAATACAAATGGTATAGCAGGTATTAACACTTCTGCCCATATTTCTAGAACTCTTGGATTGAAATCTAGATTCCCCACTCCTTAAACGTATATAAATAACTCAAAAAACTATAGCAATGCCAGCAATAATCACTGATCAATTTCGAATATTGAATGCCGAAACGTTTATCAACAGTTTTGTTGGTGTGGGTACGACTGCAAATTATTATTATTCATTTATAGGTCATCCATCTCCTCAAGTTCTTTATAATCAAGTTGCTGATTATGGAACAAGTGATTGGAATACTAGGATACCTGAACCTAAAGACTCATTTAAAGAGGAAAATCTTTACCATGATAGTATGCTTTTCTTGAAAAAGATTACTAGTGATGATGTTAGAAGGGTAATACCAAGGTATAATTGGCAATCTGGTTCAACTTATGAGATGTATAAAAATAATTATGATATCTATAATGCAACATCTCAACTTAATGCAAAAACATTATATGAAGGAAAATATATTGTAGTTAATTCTGAATATAAGGTTTATCTTTGTATAAGTAATGGAACTGATCCAGAAAATATAAATGGAAAAAAATCTTTAGCAGAACCAAATTTTGATGGTATATATCCAGCAACTGCAACAGTAAATGCACAAGACGGTTACTTATGGAAGTATCTCTTTACTATTTCACCTGCTGATGTAGTAAAATTTGTGACTGATGACTATATTCCATTACCAAAGGAATGGGGTGATTCTAATACTTCTACAGTAAAGGATGCTGCTGTAAGTGGAAGATTGGAGACTATAGTAATTACTAATAGAGGTACTAGTTATGAAATTACTGGTGGTAATGATACTCCAGTAGCAAATGAAACAATTGTTCTTCCTGTTTATGGTGATGGAACTGGAGGGCAGGTTGAATTGACAATTGCCAATGGTGAAGTTAAAAATGCAGAAATAACAGCATCAGGAAAAGATTATACAAAAGCATATGTACAAATAGAAAATTTAACTCAAGGATTAAATCAATGGAAAGGTGTTAGAGTTGATTGTACTGCTAGTGGAACTCCAGCAACTTTTGATATACCAATTCCACCAAAAGGTGGACATGGTGCAGACATTTATAGGGAATGTGGTGGACATAGGGTAATGGTTTACTCTAAATATGATACAGATCCTGATTATGTTACTGGAAATAACTTTACAAGAATCGGAATCGTAAAAAATCCAACTGTTTACAATAATAAAGTTGAAAGATTTACTCAATCAACTGGTACTGCTCTTGGAGCATTAAAAATATCTGATGCTTCTGGAACTTCTAATTATCCTTCTAATAAGTTAATAAAGCAGACTGTTGGTGTTGGATCTACTGCTGTTGGATATGTTGCTTCTTATAGCACTGTAACAAAGGTATTGAGATATTATCAACCAGTTGGACTTACAACTAATCCATCTGCTGATAATAAACTATTAGATTTTACTAGTACAACAGGAGAAATTACAGTAACTGATGGTACTTCAAAAGATTTGGACACTACTTTTGGTACCGCTTCTATACCAAAAGGTTCTGAAGAAATAGGTGGAAAACTTTATCAGTATGGTCAACAATTTATTGGAGGTATTGCTCCTCCTGATGTTGAAAAGTACTCTGGTGAGATCATCTACATAGATAACAGAGCACCAATCACTAGATCTGATTCTCAAAAAGAAGAGTTAAAAATTGTAGTAGAGTTCTAACCAATGACCCAGAATACCAATTTAAATATATCGCCATATTTTGACGATTTTACTGAAAGTAAAAACTACAATAAAGTACTTTTTAAACCAGGTTTTCCTGTACAGGCAAGAGAATTAACGACTCTGCAAACAATTTTACAGAATCAGATAGAACGATTTGGTCAATATTTCTTCAAAGAAGGTTCTATTGTTATTCCTGGTGGAAATACATATGATAGTCAATATTTTGCTGTTAGAATAGATCCAACATATCTAACTTTACCAGTTAATGCATATACACAAGTATTAGTAGATAATAATATTAAAATTAAAGGAGAATCATCTGGTGTAACTGCTACTGTTGTTAATAGACTTACTGCTGTTGAATCTGTAGATAATTTTGATACTTTATATGTTAAGTATACTGGTTCTGGTACTGATGGTGAAACTAAAGCATTTCAAGATGGTGAGAATTTAATTACCCTTGGTGACATTAATTATTCTTCTACTAAAATAGAAGCAAATAGTACTTTTGCATCTTGTATAAACACTGGTGCAACTAAAATTGGTTCCTCTGCTTCAATATTGGAAGGTATTTACTTCATTCGTGGATATTTTGTACAAGTTCCAACAACAACAATAATTTTAGATCAGTATACTAATAACCCATCTTATAAAATAGGTCTTACAGTTAAGGAAGAGATAGTAACTGCATCATCTGTAAATACTGATTTATATGATAATGCACAAGGATTCTCTAATGATTCTGCTCCTGGTGCAGATAGATTTGCACTTTCTGCAGTTTTATCTAAAAAATTATTAACTGATCAGGATGATAAGAACTTTATTGAGTTAATTCGTATTGAAAATGGTGTTCTTGCTAAATTTGAAGATACAAACCCTGAATTTAATTATTTTGCTAATGAGTTAGCAAGAAGGACATATGATGAATCTGGAGATTATTATGTAAGACCATTCTCTGTTGAGTCTAAAGAATCATTAAATGATAGAATTTCCAATAGAGGTTTATATTTTGAGAATCAAACAACTCAAAACGGTAGTGTTCCAACTGATGGTATTTTATGTCTTAGTGTTTCTCCAGGAAAAGCATATGTAAGAGGATTTGAAATTAAAAAAGATTTTACTTCTGCAATTGATGTAGTAAAACCAAGAACTACCAAAAAAAGAGAGAATGTAACTGTCCCAGTTAAAATTGGTAATGTAGTATCTGTTAATAACACATATGGATCACCAAAAATAGGTTTTGATAATTCAACAGCACATGCAGTTAGTTTACTTGATAGGAAGTTAATTGTTGATGCTACTGGTGTTGTTGATGCTGCTGCTGAAGTTGTCGGTAAAGCAAGGGTATATGATTGGGAAGAAACAAATACATCAGGAGATGATTATAGATATGATTTAAGATTATACGATATTCAAACTTATACGAAACTAACTACTGGTCAAAATTTAACCACTGTTACTGACGATTATGTTGAAGGAAAGTATAGTGGAGCATCAGGACATGTTGTTACTGGTATTACCAATAGTACTTCCATAGCATTGCAAGATGTAAAAGGTGTGTTTCAGAAGAATGAACCATTATTATTGAATGGAGTTGATGTTGGTAGAAATGTTGGTGTTTCAACTGATTATGATTTTTCTGACGTAAAGGCAATTCATAAAGCAGTTGGTGTGAGTACATTTGCTGCTGACGTTAATTTAACATATTCACGGAATATTGCTAATCCTGGAGTTGAATGGACTATTACTGGAGGTTCCGATGGAACCACTGGTTTCTCTACAGTTAGTTCTGGACAAGTTCCAGATGTTAGGGGATATGTTAAAGTTGGTGATATGGTTAGATATTCAACTGAGGAGGTGAATTCTGCGGATCTTCCTACAATTGTTCAGATAAGTGCTATTGGTGTTGGTGGAACTTGTTTTGAAGTAAGAAATACGGCAAATATTGCAGGAGTTTCTACTGGTTTACTTAGTACAGGTAATAAAACTCCAACTGGATTGGAAGTTGTTGTTCCGACATTAGAACAAAGTAGCAACAGTGATATTGGTCTTAGACTTCCATTTAATAATTCTTATGTTGCTTCTGCAAATTTATTAGATTCTTCTTATATTTTCAGAAAACAATTTGATGCACAGTCTACTGCTGCAGGAGTTTTAACATTTACTATAGGTATTAATGATGTATTCTTTGAACCATTTAGTGTAGATACTTATATTCTTACTCGTGCTGGTGCTAGTGGTGGTGCTAGTGGAGATAGAATACTTCTTCGAAGTGATCAAGTTACTATTAGTGGTGATAGTCTTACATGTACCATTAATGGTATGACAGCATCTAAAGACTTTACTTTAACTGCTGCTGTAAAGAGAACTAAATTATCTTCTGTAGAGAAATCTATTACTAGATGTAGTAGTCTTATTGTAAGAAAATCAACAAATTCTGGTTCTGGTATAGGAACAAATAATTATAACGATGGATTAAATGTTGATGCTTCTGGTAGTGCAATATCGGCAAGTAATACTCGTGGATATGGATTGAGAGTACAAGATAGAGAGATATCTTTAAATGTTCCTGATGTGCATAGAGTACTTGCTGTATTAGAATCTAATGATACCAATGATCCTCAAGTACCATCAATAACAGTAGCAAATGCAACTGATGTTTTTGATAGTAATAATGTAGTTATTGGTGAACAATTTATTGGTAATAATTCTGGAGCACTTGGTCGTGTAGTTAGAGTTGTTAGTTCCAATCAATTAGAGTTTGTTTATGAGAATAAAAAGATTTTTGAAATTGATGAGCAAGTAACATTAAAGACATCTGGTATTTTTGGAACTATTAATACTTTACTGGAAGGTGATAGGAATATAATAGATAATTTTGATGTAGATTTTGGACATAGACCAGAATTTGCTGATTATAGTAGATTGATAAGAAAGAAAGATGCACCTGTTCCTACTAGAAAACTTAGAGTAATTTTTGATTATTTTACAAATATTGAAGCATCTGGAAGTGTCGAATCAGTTTCAAGTTATAGTAAATTAGATTATACAAATGAAGTTCCATTTATAATTGATCGTAGAGCATCAGATTTTATTGATTTAAGACCAAGAGTAGCACCACATACTGGTCATGATTCTCCATTCTCATTTAATAATAGAGTATTTACTGGTACTGCTAAAGAACCTTTAGTAAGCAATCAAAGTATTGTTGTTGATTATAATCATTATCTTGGTAGAGTTGATAGACTTTATTTAACAAAAGATGGTCTTTTTGAAATCAAAAAGGGAGAACCATCATTAAATCCAAAAGTACCTGTTCGTAATGAAGAAGCATTTGAAGTGGCATGGATCAGTATGGATCCATATGTTTTGAATGCATCTGATAATGTTAAGATTAAATTGACTCCTCATAAGAGATATACCATGAAAGATATTGGTGGTCTCGAACATAGAATTAAGAATCTTGAGAATTATACTACACTTTCTCTTCTTGAAACTGATACTAAAAATTTGGCAATTAAAGATCCAAATACTGGATTAGATAAATTCAAGTCTGGTTTCTTTGTAGATAACTTTAGAAATCATGCATCTCATAGTTTGGAAGGTGAGTCTCAATTTGATATTGATATTCAAAAGAGTGAAGGTAGACCAAGAACTACTGAAAGAAATGCTGCATTGGTATTTGAAACAAAGACATCAAGATTAGATCCATTAAGCACTGATTATAGATTTACATCTGATTTTGATTCACCAGATATTTCTAGAAAAGGTCCAGCATTGACTCTTGCTTACACTAACGAGGTGTTTATCAATCAACCATTAGCAACAAGAGTAGAGAATTTAAATCCATTTTCACTTACAACATTTGTTGGAACTTTAGAATTAAATCCATCTACTGATTTTTGGATAGATGAAATTGTTGCTGCTCCTCAAACAATCAATTTTGGTGATGGAATATTTGATTCCATTGCTCAAATTATGGGAGTTGATGATAGAGAAAATGGTGGAATGGCAAGTGGTATGTTCAATACTACTGAACAGACATGGGGTGATAGAGAATGGATTGGAGAAGAAAGAATTAATAGTGAAGTTATAGATCAAGAAGTTGATGTGGAAAGAGGACAACGAGGGAGGACTAATTGGAGGAGACGTACCACAACTACAACAACCACTTCTAATGATTTTCTACATTCCTTTAACCAGACTGGTATAGAGAAGACCTTTGGATTAGAATTATCTTCACATACAGAAAATATTGATTTGGGACCAAAAGTTACCAGTATGGAAGTACTGTATAACTGTAGGTCAAGGAATGTTGAAGTTATTGGTACAAGATTGAAACCAAATACGAGATATTATGTCTTTATGGAAAATGTTGATGTTACTGAATGGTGTGTTCCCAAGATGATTCCAGTAACAATGGATAGAGGATCATTTACAGCTGGTGATATTATTACTAGTCCAAGATCTTGGAGTACTCTAGATCATCCTACTATAACATTCAGAGCAGCACAAGCAAATCATAGATTTGGTGCATTTAATAATCCGAATGAAACTTATTCTACTGAACCATATAATAATACTGCATTGACTTCATCATATTCTGGAACAAGTAATACTATTAATGTTGATACATTTGATCTTGGAGATCAAAGAACAATTGAGCGTCTTGGTTTTCTTAAGAAAAACATGCAACTCAGTAATCAACAGGGAACTGCAGAAGCAACTGTTGCTGATTTTTCCATAAGAAGTGATGAGTTTGGTAATTGTATTTTCTCATTACATATACCAGATCCAACAAATCCAAGTAATCCTAAATTTAGTACTGGACAGAATACTATTAGAGTTACTACTAGTCCAACTAATGAATCGATATTAGATCCAGGTGAAGCCTCAGCACAAACAATATACCTTGCATCGGGAAGTGCAATGAATACTGTTGAGCAAACTCTTGCAATTAAGACACCACAAGTTGAAAGAAAACAAATAGGAAATGATGAAGTAATAAGTAGAATTGTTACCGAAGTAGAACAGGATAGAATTGAAACTCAAACAATTGTTAGAGAGGAAGGTGGATGGGGTGATCCATTAGCACAATCCTTTATTGTTGCTAGAGATGCTTATAATGATGGCGTATTCATTACTAGTGGAGAAGTATACTTTAAGAGTAAGGATGATGACAGTAACGTAACTGTTCAAATTAGAGAATTGGATGAAGGTGGTCGTCCTTCTTCAACTATTCTTCCATATGCAGAAACCACTATAACACCAGGAAGTGCTGGAATATCAACAGATAGTTCTGTTGGTACAGGATTTACGTTCTCTAGTCCAGTTTATCTTAAATCTGATGGTAGATATGCTCTTACATTAATTACACCATCTATTGGATGGAACACATTCATCACTAAAATGAATGAACCAGATCTTATTACAGGTAGATTGAATGATAAGCAACCAACACTTGGATCATTGTTTAAGTCACAAAATAGTCAACTTTGGACCGCAAGTCAATTTGAAGATCTTAAATTCAAATTATATAAAGCGAAGTTTGTAACAAATAAACCAGCAAGTGTGGTTCTTTATAATCATGATCTTCCTTCTGGAAGGATTCGGAAACAAAATGCTGCTACTGCATACTCCAAGAGACAAACAATTTCTATTGGATCGACAGATAGAACATATGCAGTTGGAAATAAGATAGAACAGACAAATTCTGGTGTATTGACTAAAGGATTTGTATATCAATCTGGAGGTCCAATTGTAGCAAGTAGTAGTGGTCTTACTTATGTTGCTAACAGTGGAATAGGACTTACTCCTGCTTCAGGAACTGTTGATTATGCAAATGTTACCTTTACTACATTAAGTGGTATAGGAGCAAATGCACAAGCAACAGTTAAGATTACAAATGGAGAAGTTAATACAATTACAGTAACTAATGGTGGTAATGGATATGCTGTTGGTGATTTATTGTTAATGAATCCTGTTGGACTAACTGGTTCTGGTGTAAGAGTTATTGTTAATAGTTTAGCAACTTTACATACAGATAGAGTTATTATTGATGATGTTAATGGTGACTTTAAGACTGGTGTTGCTTATACTCATTATAATAGTTCAGGAGATCATGATATCAATCATACTGAAATTACTGCGTCTGCAGTAAACACTGATTCCATTAGAGATGGAAAAACAATAGGATTTGATCATAAGAATCATGGTATGCATTCCAGTACAAATAAAGTTAAAGTTGAAGATTTTGTAAGTGATCTTGCTCCAATAAAATTGGAACAAAAGATAGATGATGATACTACAGCAATTAAAGTTACAGATGCTTCTATATTTGTCAATTTTGAAAGATCACCTGTTAGTGCAACAAATCTTGGTTATATAAAAATTGATAATGAAATAATTTCTTATGAAGGTGCTAATACTTCTACAAATGAACTTACTAGTATAGTCAGACAAGTTGATAATAGTCTTAAGACTAATCATGCTGCAGATAGTAGAGTTTATAAGTATGAATTTAGTGGAGTATCTTTGAGAAATATTAATAAAACACATAATATTTCAGATAAAGCAAAGACTTTTGATACTTATTATGTCGGAATTGCAACTGATAAGATGTTTGAAGCCACAAGAAGTGGTGGTGGACAAAGTTTAAAAGTTTCTCAAAATATTCCATTTGAAGCAGTTAATCCAAAACTTACAACCATAACTCCAACAGGTACTAATATTAGTGCAAGGGTTAAGACTACATCTGGTACTAGTATTAGTGGATCTGAAATATCATTCCTTGATAAAGGATATGAAGTGGTTTCTCTTAATAAATTTAATCAACTTGATAGTCCTAGACTCATTGCTTCTAAAACAAATGAATATGAATTGATGTCTGATGAAAAATCATTTGCTTTAGAATTGACTCTTAAAACAACAAAAGAAGATTTATCACCTGTTGTTGATTTAAGTACTGCAAATGTTATCTTACATAGTAATCTAATTGATTCTCCTGTTAGTGATTTTACTACTGATAGTAGACCAAAAATACCTGGTTTAGATCCACACTCTGCAATATATGAAACAAAGAGAGTAGATTTAGAATTCTCATCAAATTCACTTTATGTTCAGTTTGATGGTCATAGAGAAACTTCTGGTCAATTCCGTGTATTCTATAAACTTTATAGAAATGACAGTCAGGATGCTGGTCAAGATTGGATATTATTTAATTCAACTGGTTTACCAGACAAAACAGTTGTTGCAAATAAGAGACCAAATACTTTTAGTGAGTATAAGTATACAGCAGAAAATACACCTCAATTCAATGGGTTTGTAATTAAAGTTGTAATGACTTCTGATAATCAAGCACAAGCACCACGATTGAAGAATTTTAGAGCAATTGCATTGAGATCATTTGACGTTTGATAATGGAAAAATTTTTAAAAGTTGAGTCAGATATCTCTTTAGTTAGAGATACTGACAATAATGCTATAATTAATCAAAATAAAAGTGAATTTGATAAATTTCTAAAGATATCAGAAAAGAAATTTAAAGAGAAAAAACAGTTTGATGATTTAAAATCTGATGTTGATTCCATGAAAACTGATATAGAAGAGATAAAAAATTTGTTAAAAATAATTGTGAGTAAATGATTTATAAATATCTAAGATAGATTCTAACTGATATAGTAATGGCTGCATATGTTAGTAACATAGTAATTGATGTTGGTGCTGATTTTAATCAGACATTTAACCTTGAAAATAATGCTAATACGGCAATGAATTTGACTGGATACACTGGTTTTTCAATTATGAAAAAACATCCAGCATCTCTTAGTAATGCTGCAACATTTGCTGTTTCTTTCCCAAATGCAACAGCAGGGCAAGTGAGAATATCTTTAGGATCAACAGTGACAAATGACTTGAAGCCAGGGAGATATACTTATGATTTACTATTAAAAGACGGTTCTAATGTGAAAACAAGAGTCGTTGAAGGCAGTGCAATTGTTACTGCTGGAGTAACCACTACAAGTTAAAAATATGGCTGATATTAAGGTTCGAGTTGGTTCACAAAATGCAATTAAAGTTTTATCTTCATTTTCTGGTGGAGGAGGAACTTTAGGGGGATTATCAGATATTGATATCTCTAGTGGTGTTAGTAATGGTATGGTATTGGTTTATAATGCTACCACTTCAAAGTGGGAAGCAACTTTAGAATTAACACCAGGCAGTACACAGAATTTAGACATCAACGGAGGTAGTTTCTAGTCATGGCAAGTATTATACGAGTAAAAAGATCAACGGGAACTACTGCTCCGAGTTCTCTAAACTTTGGTGAATTAGGACTTAC
>MDSZ01134891.1_pt1 | contig 16436 bp, 2 predicted proteins | sample 811201 | NCBI WGS metagenome assembly MDSZ01 (sample SAMN05326647, study PRJNA326480) | marine metagenome | isolation source: seawater | place: Indian Ocean: North | collected 2010
CATAAAATTAGAAGATCCATCTGGCAATTTAATTTCTAAATATAAAGACTTTGATATACAAGGTGATGCTGACTTTGATTCGTCTAATGACATAAACTATGTAACATACATTGTTGAACCAGACATTAATAATGCTGTTTTACCAACATATCATGACAATTACCCAATCTTTGGCCTTGACAATGGATACACTCTGGCTTTTGACATAGAAGTAAAGAATAGAGAAGATGATGATTCGTTCTCAAAAGGTTTCACAATAGGTTTTGATCAAAGCAGTATAGACACCAATACTGTTCACGATGACACCCTTCGCATTTCTGCTATAGAAATATTAACAAGTGGATCAGGTATAAGGCTAGATGGAACTGTTAATTTCTATTCTGAAGCAGCTAATAGTTTAAGATCTAGAAGATCTATTTTACCATCTAGAGTTATGGTTAATGATTATGATACTACCATTTATCCATCTGGAGAACACTCTCTTTGGAGAGACAGCTCTGGTCAATATAACAATACTAATACTAATAATTTAGTTGAGGTTATTAGAGACAGTAGAACTAGCAGGAACATAGAGCTAATTTCTACTTCTGACGTAGCAGACTCTGGTAAGTTAAAGTTGAGATTTAGTCATGAATCCCCACTGGCTTCATTTAGATTAGACGACGGTGCATTTTCTAAATCTTTTGGTGCGGGGGTTGATGCAGCTATTGAAAGAAATAAAGCTGATACAGATTCATTTTTTGTCATAGACGAAATAGAACTTGTAATTGTGGCTAAAAAAGCAGTTTCTAGTCGTGACTATGTTATTGACGTTGTTGGTTATAGCGATGATAGATTACTCGCTGTAAGTCCAAAAATTGGCGGGTTCTTACAAAATGCTTCTGGTCAGCACCCTTCTGGTATTGGCGTTGTTCCAGTTTCATCTGGGTTTGCCAGTGTAGACGATCTTGGCATATCCACTGAGTCTATTTCAGACAAGTTTCAATACTTTGAAAGCTCTGGAACTAATAATTTAGGTGGTGATCACTATTCTCTCCCACTAACTCCAGTTGTGAATAGCACAGAATTTGCTGAGTATACAATTCCATTAAAAATATATAGTGACAATGTTACCCTTGGTCAATCCACTGATTACTCTCAGAGTACATTCTTTGAACATTTATATTTAGATATTTATCCTTTACCAAGTGGAGCCTCTATTGCTCACGCATATCTTTCTTACACATACAGCCCTAGCAACGCTTTAGCATTAAGCACTGTTGGTCATGAGTCTAAGCCAATACATGTTAGCGTCAGTCCATTCTTGGCATTCCCTTCTGGTCATCAGGCTGGAGATAGAGTATTAAATTCTTTCATACAAGAATCTGGCTTATCATTGATTGAAAATATTCCTCATGGATACAAAAAGGGAACAACATTAAAAACAAACTATTCAAGAAGATGGCGTGGTGTAGACGGAGAGATAGTCAATGGACCATTTGATCCTACAGCCTATGATTATTCTTTTTACAATCCTGAGCTTGAAGCTCCGTTCCTCAGTGGTATATATAACTTTACTAGAGTCAATGGTAAATTTATATTATCAAATCCAATTGGAGCTTTTGAAGCTAATGCAATAAGTGGTGAATTTACATCCAACGCAAGTGATAGTATTGTAGAAAATTTAGGTTTACGTTTTAATAGTAGTGGACTGTTTACATCTCAAAGAAGTTACAAAACTATAGATTTCACGCAGTCTGACCATGAACTCAATGGTAAAATTTTAGATTCTTTCGATAAAGCTATCAGAGTTTCTGGTAGCCTTGGTAATATAAATTTTGGTAGTGGCATCCCAGTTTCTAGTGGATTTTCAGCGCACGTTAGATTCTCTCCTGACGTTACTATAAGCGGAAGCTCTTATAATCTGTGGAATTCTGGGGTGTTGCTATCAAAGTATGACTCTGGTAAAGGCTTAGAGTTTGCTCTTGGATATAGTGGCGGTTTTCTATGTGCAAGGTCTACTGATATTGACGGCAATTCTATTTATATACAAGACACTCAAAATTATACTAACTATCAATATCCATTGTCTGTATTATTAACTTATAATGATAGTTTAAGTAGTGGACTAAAACTTTATGCTGACAATGAATTAGCCAGTGGTTCATATAATATTTTACGTGCATCCTCTACAGCTTTTGCAATGTCTGGTGGCAATAGTAATATAGTTGCGGGATATTCTTCTGGATCTGGGATTGGTATAAACGCATTTCTTACAGACATTGGTTTAGCATCTTACAACGCTAGTGGTAGTCATATTGTTGAGTCTGGAAATTTAAGATCTATGCAGCAAACAACTGCTAAGAGTTTCTTTGACGGCCATAGGGCAAACTTCTGGAATGTTGGAGAAGAGTCGCATCACGACGCTTACAAGCTATGGGATTATGTAAATGAAGACATAAATGATTGGCACTTGGGCGCATTTAGCATTTGTGAATTTGACCATCAATATGACAGGTTGACTACTAGGATTGGCAGTGACTTTATTAATTTTAATCTACAACATCATGGTAGTGGATATTCTCAAATCACTGACATTGCCATGCCTACTGGGGAAGTCATCACATCTGGTTTAGCATATCATAGCCAAATTGAAAATGACATGCTGAGATTTGATATATCCATGATACCAGATATGGACAATGCTAGATTGTTCACCGTAGCTCCAAGAATTTCTAAGAGTTTGCCAAGAGGTTATGATTTTGCAGAACGGGCGCTTGTTGTAGAAACTATTTTAGAAAATGATATTGACAATAATGTCACTTGGCCTGATGGAAAAACTGGACCAAAACTTATTGTTAGCTTATACGCTCCACACTTAGAGCCTGTCACGCATACAACTAAAAATTATGGCCTAGTAAATAGACACTTCCATTATTTACCACAAAGTGGATGCTGGAGGAAAATACAGAGTACATTTACATATGATGATTTTATTGATGAATCTGAACCTTGGGCTTCTTTCAACGATGAATCTGTCATGCAAGAATTTGGTCACAGATATTTTAGATCTGACATAAACGAAATGTTTATACAATATGATTTAGCATATCCATCAGGCACTGAGTTTAGATCAAATATTAAATTACATTCTATTAATGTTAAAGCTGAAGATGCTCTGTCTTCTGGTGTGATTATGGACAATATGCCTTCTGGACTTTTGTTCCATGTCAATGGTCAACAACTCATTGAAAATCATAACATGGAGTTCTTTATAAATGCAAATGCTCCAAGTTCTGGGAATCCACCTTTGTCATTATACTCTTCTGGCTCTGTTCCACCAAGCATTTTAAACTCTGGAACATTGTTTGTTAATGGAACTAATTTTATATCTTTATCTCCAAACAGCGGAACTCCGCTTAGTTTATTTACTAGTGTGCTAACGGGAAGTTTTGATTTTGAAGATTCATCAGAATCAAATCCCGTAATGAATTTCTTTACTGATGGCACAACTACTAGACCTTTAACTGCGCAAATGCCTTTAGTGATTGGTGTTGACGACTTTGATGCTTCAGTACATAGTTCTGGAGAACTTTCACTATTCACTGTTAATCAAGGTGTGCTTGAAGACGTTCAAAATATAACATTATTCACGCATGGTAAACCAGTTGTTGTAGCTGTAAATAGCCCACAAGCTTCCATGCCTTTGTTTACTAGCACTGACACTCCTGAGATTTCAGATCCAGCTGAATCTATGAACCTGTTTGTTAATGGCGCAGCTATCACAGATTCTACTAATAGTGCTGTAAATCTTCTTGTTATGAATTACCCCATTGAAGCCGTTACTTCAGCTTCAGAGGGTGAAGCTAAACTGGTTAAGTTAAATTGGACAAATCAAAACGTTGGTACTAACATATTAGTTGCTGACAGTGGATATGCTTACTTGTCAGCTAACGACGAAATAAGAGGTGTTGATCTAATATGTTTTGGTACATGTGAAGATAGTTCAGAAACATGCACAGACCCAGAGATCACTATTCACGCAGAAACTTTTGGTGGTGAATGTGTAGATGGTGGAATATTTAGAGCTAAAAGACTATATACAAATTTAGCAACTAGTGGGTTTAAGACCGATGTTGGATATAGTGGTCATTTTTATGGCATTAGAAAATTTGAGGGGTTAGTTCCGCACTCTCCATATGACGTTACTATTGTTGGTCAATCTGCTAGCGATGAAAGAAAAGCAATTCCAAAAACATTGTCTTGGGAATATGGTGCAAACGATGAAGTTAATTTCTCTGGAATAAAGATGATTGCAGATGGAATAGCTGGTGCTAGTGGAAATGTAGCACCTAGCGGTGCGAGAAACAGTGGAGATAAGTATGGCACTTCTGTCGCCACTAATGGCAAGTACATGGCAGTAGGTTCTCCAAAACACAACGTTACAGATTATACAGGGTATGACCTTGGAGAAGCTGGAACTGTATTCCTTTATGAACGCAATACTCAACCAACGGGGCATGATTGGACTAATCAAGATGATAAGTCTGGGTTCTCATTTGTTACTGAACTTTCATACCCAGAGGGTTTACAAAGAGATACTTCTTCTAAAGACATTGTTAATGAATTAATAATAGACGGTCCATTTGGGCCTACAAAACAAGAGCTACCAGTTGATATTATAAGAACAACTTGGAGCAATAATCAAGAAGGAAGAAATTTAGGTCACTCTGTAGCTATTTCTAATTCAGGCGAAAATCACACAGTTGTTGTCGGAGCGCCTAATTCTAAATGGACTAGATCGTTTGTGGACCCTGATCCAGATCCAGTAAGTATAGCACTATTTATATTTACTAGACCATTTGTAGAAAACTATAGAACATTAAATAAAGATGGTGTTAATGTATTAGTTGATTACAACAATATACTAGATAGAGTTAAAGATCAAGATATTGTATATAAATATTTCTGTACTCCACCTAGAAAAATAGAAGTAAAACTGATAGTATGCGAGCCAGTTTTAGATACTTTCCTTGACCCCAAAGAAATGAAAGACCCACTTGCTGAAGGTATTGTTCATAAGTTTGCCATAAATAATCATAAAGCAACAGACATTAATATAACGCCCGGATTTAATTCTAAAGATGATCAAATTTTTGAGCAGTTAAAAGAAATTTTCAATGGCACTGTGAGTGGCGTATATACGCACGACAACACACTTGAAAATAGTGGCATACCAGCAGTCGTTGGAGCTTTTGTTGACGATAGCTTTTCTATGGGTGAAGGTGTTCTTGGCGATGCTTTAGACAGATTTTTTGACTACTACAAAGAATATTCTTTGGCTAGCGGCGTCGTTGATGCTGCTGGCAACCCGAGAGCTGGAGCAACTGTTAAATTGCTAGATAGTCAAGGTAAACACTGGATAGATCAAGCAAACAGCATTCTTCACGAAACTCTTGATACTGGTAGAATGTTGAGCAGTAATGATTTTGAATTGTTTGCTACTAATATAGGAAGCTATAATGATGATTCAGCGTTTTTCAATATTCCTCCAAATAGCGGTGGAGTTGTTGCAGTGTTTGAAGAAGAAAACAACAACGGAGTTTCCGGTTGGAATATTATTCAAGAAATTAATTCTCCGACTGTTTCTAATAAACACGCAGCAGATAGATTTGGTCACTCTGTTTCTATTAGTGATGACGCAAAAACTATTGTCATTGGATCTCCTTACACTAATGAAGCCGTTCAAATATGGAGGCAAAAAGATACTCCAGACGACCCTCGTGACCACGTAGAGAATTGGTTAAGTTCTGTTGGGACTAATGATAATCCAGCAGGTTATCTTAGAAGTATGCTTAATAGATATCAATCTTTGATAGATGATGTAAAAATGTCTCCTGTTGATGCTCGTAACACAGTTTACGATGAACTAACGCCTAGTGGTAAACTCACACTACGTAGAGATAATAATGTATCAAAGTATGAATTAATAAAAACATATACGCACGGTAACATGTTGCCAGATGGTGCATGGGATTGGTTGTATGAAAAGTTTGCTCCTACTCCTAGATTGGGTTATAGCGTTGACGTGAATGAAGATGGTAGCATAGTAGCTGCTGGTGCGCCAACTGATAGTCTTTGTTACTATGATGGTTACAATGATTTCAATTTATGGTGGAGACCAGACGATCATCATAAACATTATTGGTTCTCTAGGGTAAATGCTGGATCTGTAACATTATTTGAATCTCGTAAATATTATCCTCACTCTGACAAGGCTGTAGAATTTACATTATTTGGTAATAAACATAGGACATTAAACATTGAAGAAGATGGTTCTGGTTTATTTAATCATATGGCGCAGATATATGCTGATCAAAATATTAATTTCACTCGATTAGCTGAGTCTGAAGTGGATATTCCAAATGATGCTGGATTGGCATTTATTATTACACCTGAGATTGATGCTTTAAGCGATGAGGTATTAAATAATATACAAGATTGGCTTGGGCTTGGGGATAGGCATTTAGTTATTGTTGCCGATGATCCAGAGTATGAAGCTTCTGGAGTATATGCGGGAACAAACAATATCATTAATGACATACTTGAAAAATTAGAATCTCGCATGAGAGTTGTGCCAGCTAGAAATGAATATGAAGCGTTGCTAGGATCTAACAGACGTGATTTAGAAGGTAAAGTTACCTCGTCAGGCTATCTTGCTTCTGACAATAATATTACATCAGCATTCCTACCGCCTGAAACAACATCTTCATACATTACAAGAACAGAACTTCGTGCTTCTGGCGTTGCTGACGTTAAATTACATTATCCGGGCCTTGAAGATCCTTATGACTGTGCAGAAGTCACTGATATATTAGATATTCCAGAATTACCAAGCAAGGGAAGTTTCTTTGATTATAATGATAGATGTAAGATGGTTCCTAAACATCAAGGCGACATTAGGGCCAATTGGATTGATGCTTGTGAAAAAGCTGATGGTAATTTTGCAATGTTCAATCACAATTTAGCATTTAACTTTGGAACTCATGTACCATGCCCAGATAGTATATATAGCTCAAATGTTGACAGTAACACTATAGGGTATGAACCAATACCTGTATTGGCAGCTTCTGAAACTAGACTTAAAACAGTCATCATTCCTGAAATACCAGAACGGATATTTTATCGAGATGTATTTGAAGACGTAGAATTTACAACCCTCTCATTTGCCGAAGAAGCCTTTGATACTCCTGCGTTTTTCTTTGCCTCTAGTGGTAATAATTATTCTTCATTGATAGAAAACTTGCAACCAACTCCAAGTCCTAGTAGGTTAAGATTTGAAGAAGAAACAAAGTTTGACCATACAAGTATCATTAGGGCTATTTCTGCAACAGAGGAACAAGAAAAATTAGAAAAGGTAGAAAAAGAATCATTTTGCATGGTTGCTAAGGAGACTGTTGAAAATACACAGTCTGAGGTTGTTCTAATTACAACTACTGAAACTGAATTAGAAAGCTTTTTAATTTCTGATGGAACGTCTGATCAGAACATTTTATTTTATGATAATATATTTTACAAAGCTGGGTCTACTACATTACGACCAGACAGAATGGCTCAACTGGGCGGTTGGACGGGAACGAGTTCTTTCTTAGATGCACGTTCTGATTCTTATTTACCATCGCTGTTTGGTCTACGCTACTCTACAATAATAGAGGAAAATTTTAGAGATCTAAAACTATATCAAAATTCATCTACTTATGATGCAGCTTGGATAGCTAATCCTACTTTTACAGATGCTGATGGTAACGATGTGTCAGAGGCAGAAATAAACAAACAAATAGGATATTTAAAACAGTGGCTATCATCTGGCTCTAGGAGACTATTTATAACATTAGGAAGGTCTAGTAGCTCAGAAAATTTTGTAGATCCAAAGAGAATAAATGCTGTTGAAACACTTTGTTCTAAACTTGGATTAAATATGAATTTGTTATTCTTGTCAGGTAAAGGTAAATATGCTACAAGTATAGACCGCTTTGTTGATTCTAATCGACCACAGGAACAGACATTAGAATCACGTTTTGAAATGGAGTCATTCAATCCTGATGGCGAAGAGGCAAAAACTACATTAACCAGTAGCCACTCTATAAGTATATCTACTACAACAGATTCTTCAAAGTTAATTATTTCAAAACCATATTTGATTTCAGATGACAGTTTCTCTTTGGTTGGCGTCCCATCGCTTAAAACTGGAGTTGCTGCTGTTACCTTCCCTGTGTTAGCAGGGTCTGGATATAGGATATTTATTGATTCAGTATCTTTCAATACAAATGAAACAATCGCCCCCGGCTTAACTATTTCTAATTGTTCATTTGGACCACCTAATACTAGTGAACAAAATATGGCTAGTGGTGCTTTAGTTAATATTGAAGATAGAATACATTCACCAAACTCTTCAAATCATCAAGACGTGACAATTCTAAAACAAGATTTTGTTGGATTTAGAGCTTCCCAAGAAAGAACGTTTGGCTTAAGTCCTTTCATTCGTACTGAAAGGATGAAAAATGATGGAACTTTAAATCACGAAATTACTGATATTTATGTACCAAGTGGCGACGGAAGTGTTGTGCCACCAAGCTCAATAACTGTTTACATATCTGTTAACAAATTTTATGACCTTGAAGAAGCTGAAAACATGACATCGCTTCCCGCTATGCGTAGTATTGTTGGTATTTCTGGCGCATTACTGCCAATTGAAGAAACAGTTAGGACTAGAAGTGTTTGGTCGCATCAGGAAGTAGCTAATATTATACCAGCAGTTCCAGCTACCAGCCGTGTTGTTGAAGTGGTTGGAGAAATTAGTACGGGCAGTAATAAGTACTGTCCAACAACGTTGTGTATAAATGAAGAAAATGTTAGAAATTCTGGAGCATTAATAGAAGATGGGCCAGTTGTAACTGCTCAAGAGCTTTATCAACAAAGACCTTTTGACGCCGGGGTTGCAAAATCTAGAATTACAATATTGACTGACGCTAGTATGATTCAAGGTAATAGAATAGCAGACGAGGGGGGAGTCATAGAAGGAAACGTTATAAACTTCTTACATAGTTTATATCCAACAACTAGATTCCCAGATACAAATAATGGACCTCAATATAATATTATCTCTAAGATTTCTGCGCCAATCAAGGGAAGTCCTCACAAGTTCTTTAACTCTACTGGAAATTCAGGGTTAATGATTAGATTTGCTGGAGATGGCACAACACCAACTTCTGGTTTGGCAATGTCTGAATTTATGGATGAAATTGATAGATCTACACTCAATTCATCGAACAATCCAAAATTTGTTCTTCCTATAGAAATTGCAGATGGTGCTAAGAAATATTTAGAAATTAAAGAACCACCAGCTAAGAAGGCTGAAGCTATCGAAAGAGAAAAACTTTCAATTATAGAAAGCTTTGATGCAGACCAATATAACTATGGTGGCACTGCTAGATTTAGCGGCATTGTAGATGGCACTATGTACTCCGATGCTTTCTACGGTGGTATTCCAAAACTGTTAGAAGAAAAGGGTTATGATTATCTAGACTTTGATATACTATCGTCTGGATATCCGGGTGATTTATTTGGGTATTCTGTAGCCATTAGTAAAAATAGATTAATTGTAGGATCTCCATTTGCAGCATTTACCACTGAGGGTGCAATAGAATGGGCAGATGTTTCTGGCAACACTCCTCGTTATGAGCAAGCATCTGGTACTGTTCTGGGGTATGGTGGTGGTGCTGGTATAGCATATTTATATGAAAGAGGCAACAGAGTATTGTCAGACTATGGTGTAGAAGCCCAAGCTAAATCTTGGAATCTAACTAATAAGTTTAGGCCAACTAGTATTAATGTTGGTCAAGACTTATGTTTGAATTCTGACGAAAGGGCTTTATCTGAATCTGGATATAAGTTAGGACCAAATAATTACACTATTAATGATTTAAGATTTAATTCTTTTGTTACAGACCAGTTTGGTTATTCAGTTGATATTTTTGAAGATGTTTTGGTTATTGGTGCGCCGGGGCATGACTTTGGGAATCATAAAAGCACTGTCTTTAACAGTGGAGAATTTATTAACAAAGAATTTAATAATGCTTTTGATATCCCCGTCAGAACAGTCACTGACATTGGAGAATCTGGACTTAGGAATTTATTGACACTAAGTGGAAGCGGTGTCAATGCTGTACTTAATAATGGCGCTGTTTACACATACGAAGATCAAATTTCTGATTGGAATGCTGGAGCTAAAAACTGGATTTTCAAAGAAAAGATTTTGTCACAGGGGTTCAATTCAAATACTCAAAAAGACTATGTTGGAGCAGGGTTAACACCAGTGTCTGGTTCTGAAAATGATTCTTTTGGAAAATCTATATCAATAAACATAGAGCCTAGAACAGACAGTCATTACATTTTAGCTGTTGGGTCTCCAAGACATAAATTTGCAACTAGCGGAAATCATACATCATTCACGATGCGTACTGACACTGGCGCTGCCTATGTCTTCGACGGTGTTTTACGTAGACCAGAAGACTCTACTGCAAGCACTGGTACATTTATTCAAGCTAAATTATATTCTAACTCTGGCATAGACAGGTCAGAAACTGATAGTACTGATTTTGTGTCCTTAGAAGTACACAATAGCGGTGGATTAAATATGATACACGAAGCCACTGGAATTGTATATTCTAATGAGCATGGAGAAATATTCCTAGAAGCATCAGGTCAAGACTTGAATGATAGGAGTTTTTCAGCACATAGGCCGTTCATCAAAGAAATTACTGGTCTTTTTGAACATGGCGTAGAAACCACTGGATTATTTAGATTATTCACAGAAGGTCAGGGTCCAGTGGACATTGCTTCTATGAATTTATTTGTCAAAAATGCTGACGGTATAGTGTATAATAGGTTGGATGAAATGCAGGAAGGCATAAATTATTTAGGATTGTATGCTAACGCACCAGCCGTTCCACAGGTGTCAGGGGCATTTTCTGGCTCTGGCTTATCACTATATACGTCTGGCGTATTATCAACTTAGCGTTAGAGGAAAAAAATGATTATAGTACATTATAAAAACTCACAACCTTGCGTTATTAGACCAACCCCGCTTGTGTCTATATCTCAAACGCCAATAAAAACAAAGTTAGGTACTTTTGGTTCTACTTATAATATCACTCTCAATGGCGCTATTATAGCTTATGATGGATCGCCTTTTTATGATACTACTACGGGCAATGGCCCATCTGGAGTTTTTACTAGCACACAAATTAACTATCAGCCAGATGGTTCTGAGAACAGACCGGCCAGTGAAGAGGTGTCGATTGGTAATAGGCTAGATTCTATATTTGCTAAACAACATGCTCTTAGAGAATTATTTGCACTAGATGGACAAAAAATTGAAATAAAATCAATTAATGGCAGTGGCACACCTATTGTATGTTACCCGTCTGTTGATTCTATTACTTTTGATGAGGGTCAATACACCGACATTGCTAGATACACTATAAATTTAACAGCAAATACATTACAAGACAAGCAAGGCAATGTTCTTTCTGACGGTCGTCCTTTGCTACCTTCAGGAAATTATTCTTCAACGGATGAGTATGGAAATCCCATCAGGCAAACAGAATCTGACATGATGGATTTTTATGGAGGTTTTGTAGAAGATTTTAATGATACTTGGGCTGTAGAGGTCGATGAAGGTTTTGGTCAAGAATACACGGGTGGTATTTTTACGCCAAGGGCTTACAGGGTAACTAGAAATATGACAGCTACTGGTCGAGTAATGTATCTAGACGGCACTCGACATGAAGCTTGGTCTCAAGCTCAAAAGTTTTTGAAAAAATATGTTTTAGGCGATGGAGACCAAGAAGGTCTAACCAGTTATCCAGCATATGATGAAAAAAATATCTTTGCTTCTGGATTCTTAAATTTAGAAAATTATAGAGGTTATAATCATCTTAGAACAGAAAACATAGACAAATCTGCTGGATCGTATAGTATATCAGATACATGGTTATTAGCTTCTGGCGACAGTGCTATTGAAAATTTTAATATGTCTATTTCTGCTGGCATTGATGATCCATTTGTAAGAGTTTCTATAGATGGAAATATACGAGGACTTAGTTCCCTTCCTGCCAGTGGTTATACTTCTGACACTAGTCTTATTAATTTTTCTGAGGAAGATGGTAAAACTCCTTTCCAAAGAGCAAGAGATAAATACCTTGTTCTTTCAAACGATGGGCAATATGGTGTTGGTTGTGATATTTATAAACGTGCCAATAACATGACTGAACAAGTTCTTAACTCTCAACCTGCTACTATATCCTTGGGATCTAATGAACTAACTGGCGAACTAACATATAATTTGGAATTTAATAATAGACCAGCTAATATATTTACAGGTGTTTTATCAGAAACAATTGATATTAGTGACACAGCGCCGGGAGATGTCTTTGCTGTTATACCTGTACTTGGCAGGTCTACTGGCCCCATATTGCAGTACATTGGAGGCAGAACTGAGTATCAAAGATCCGTTAGCGTATCCATGACGCTAGACCATACTGACATAGGTTATGGAGACCAAAGACAAGATTTAATTCTTAGAAAGCCAAGTATTAATGAACCCCTGCGTACAGAGTTGAAAAATGTTATTACACAAACAAGCCCTGCTAATGAGCCGGGAGTTAGAAAATATTTTGTCACAGCACCACAAGAAAGTTGGAATCCTAAAACTGGAAATTACTCGTTAACTGTAAGTTGGACCTACGAACTAGATAATTAACATGGGATACAGCAGATTAACTGATGAACAAAAAGCTATCAACAGTGGAATTTTTCCATCTGGTGAAGGTATGTTTTTTGATGACGCCAAGCAAAGTATCAATACAAGATATCAAAGAGGCTTAGACGGTGGTCTTAGTAATGAAAATTCTTTTGTAGATAAAAACCTTTCGGTAGATCCTAGTGCAATATATATTGGAAGTGCCAATAGTGGAAATGACGATACAGTACAAAAATCGTTATTTAATGCTAATGGTCTTATTTTTAGTGAGATGGTTAGCGGCGATATAAATTATTTGTCAAACGCTAGTCAAGCAGCAGATACATTTCAATTAATTAATCCTTATATACATTATTCTGCAAATCCTGATGGGGGCGTTGGATTGGTTGACCAATCTCCTTTTTACTATGAATATCAACCAGCTTACGATTCAAATGTTACTAAATTTTTTAGATATGGTGAACCATGAGTGTTCCAGAATTTACACCAGATTCTCAAAATAGCGTAAGAGACCTATTGGGTGATTACTCAAGCGGTGGAGAGGGTTTTGTACAACAAACGTTTTTAGGCGCTTCGATTAGAGATTTTAATTTAAGTGCTGGTTTTGGTGACAGTACTTCAACCCTTAGCGTAAATTTGATAAATGATGAATTTAACACAGGGGACGGCAAAGGTATAGGCTTGGGGCATGATGTTTATCATAATGGTATTAAAGATAATTTCGCCCCTCCAGCTATGGGAAGTCCAGTATTTTTTCAGTTTGGCAAGTCTAGAGCCACGGTTGATGAAGCATATAGAAATGCGTTAGATTTAGCCTATGATTTTGAGACATCATCAGGTATAGATAATGCAGGTCATTTTCATCTCACTTTTGGTGGCATCTTACAGGCTATGAACGAGAAAAAAGATAATCAAGGCAATCCTTTGTACTCTGTCAACGTCGTAGATCCAAGAGAAATTCTTTCTAATGTACAGGTGGTTTTAAATAATTATGGTGGCACTACATATAATAATGCAAATCTTTATAATGTTTTTGGATTTTTAGAATCTGATTTGCCAGAAAATTTAACAGAAGAAGGTCTTAAGGTTGTCATTGGGGGGCGAGAAACATCACTAAGAATAAAAGATGAATTACTAAAAACAGAAAAAGAAGATGGCAGTTTTGAGTATTCTGGTACAGACATGTGGCTTGAAAAAAGAAAAGAAGACATAGTAGATGCACTTATACTCGATCCAGATCTAATAATAGAACAAGAGGATGTAATAGAGACATATGCTGACTCTTTAGGTTTTAATCCTGCGCCGTCTTTCCCGATTACTGGCACAAGTTTTTCTAGAAGGTCTGATCAGGGCATACCATTATACAGGGTAATTCAGGGAATGAATGCTTTACTGGGGATATATGGTGAGTTGCCTGATGTATATAAACAGTCTGGTTTTGGGGGTTATATAAATTTTAGAGGATTTAATTATGTTGTTGATTTATCCGGCTTACCAACGGTGGATCAATTTTACTTTCTTGATTATGACAAAATCAGTTTATTAGATCTTTGCTTAGAGATTTGTGAAATTACTAACCATGAGCTTCTTGTTACATTACTACCCATTACGACACACCCCGCAGTAAAGAACCTAAAACTTCATAATGACGTACAAATTCAAACAAATAGTATGCAAGATATAGTGGCTGGTGTTATAAGAATAGAAACTATTGATAGATCAAAACCTCAACCTTCAAATAGTATTAAGAATTATTTAGACAATTTAAATCTTGAAGTCACTAATAAAAATTTAGGTACTGAACTGTCTAATGTCAATACTGATAAGTTTCTTGTAGGCGCTAATGAAGTTGAGATGTATTATTTTTCTTCTAATGCAGACAGAAGAGACGATGAGACAAGAACACAGTGGAAATTACAACATTCTTTTAGTCAACAAATTTTACCTTACTATGGAAAACTTCCCGGCACTAAAGATTTTCCAAACATTGTAACTATACCTAAAGGTTATGGTGCGTATCAGCAAATTTTACTTGATACAAGCTCTCTTAATGCTATTGGTGTTGGTAATTTTTATGTAGCTACAGAGCTAGAATTAAGATGTGCTGCTGTTTCTTTTAAAAGGTGGACTCAATTTTTACTAGACTATGACTCTGTTTATATGGAGAGTGTAGAAGAAAACGACTTAGAAGAAGGCGTAGGTTTAAGAGAAACGCCAGAGGATGGACCGTTTGCAGGTGAGGAAAATCCAAACATTTCTAATAACTATGCTGTAACTGTGCCAAGGTCAGTATGGCCTTCTGATGAAAACGGATACGATTCAGCAGGATATCCACTGAGCGCTTGTAACCCTCCTTATGGCTATCCATTATATTATCAAAGGGCAACTCAAATTGGAATCCCAACAGAGGGTCAGATTTCTACTGATAAAGCACTCACAGAAATAATCAAACTAGGCATACCTCAAAAAACAGAGGGTACGGGCGAAGGTAATGATTCTGGCGATTCTAATGAATCAGCTGGTGCTATAGGTGTAAGTTTTAACCAATTTAAACAGTTTCTGATGGCAGATCCTTTTGGCGTTGACAATTTATACCCCCCACAGTCATCAGTTGAACTTGGCCCGCTTGCGAAAGATATATTCCAAGATCTACAAGACAGGCTTCGGGCCAAAAAAAAGCAAATGCTCTTTCTTCAGGCAGCAAAAAGAAATATTAATAAAAATGTAAAAATTTTAGAAGCGTTTTTGGATAAATTTTCAGAAAAAAATGTAAAAAATGCAAAAAAAGTATATGACTTTGTAAAATCTGTTGCAGATGAATGTCTTGGTAAAAAATTCCTCGTAAAAATTCCAAGAGAAACAAATATGTTTTACGAGAAAGAAATTACTATTGACGCTTTTGGGAATATAATTACTGGCCCATTTGGTTTCCAACCAAGGAGACTTTCAACTGATCCCAGCGGGGTTGTTACTTTTATTGAAAGGTTGTCAAAACTTGAAGACGGACAAGGACTAGCTCTTAGAACTTTTTTAAGAAAAGATGATAGCCTCTTTGAACCAGAAGATAACTTTGTCGGAGCTTTGCAGGTCGGATTAAATCCAATACAAGGAAGGTATGAATTTAATTATAAACCTGATAATAATGGTGGTTTTTGGGAATATGATTTACTTTCAAATTTTGACCCGTCTGTCAATAAACCATTGTCTGTTTCTCAAGCTTTAGCTCCACAAGATGCCACAGTCTTTGATAAGGGAAACAATAGAATTTCTGCTTATGCTAGATTTGATAATAGTCAAGATTTATCATTTGCGGGTTTTAGCAAAGGCGACGTTACTCAGCAGGTAAATCAAGCTGGATATTTTACGCCAGACCTTTCTTATACTTTAGATAATCTTACTATTGGAAAACCAAAAAATTTGCCACCTCCTGATTTTCCTAAACCCAAGCAAGTTACTTTTGTTAGTGTGGATGTTGAAGAAGATTTTTATATGGCTCCTCAAACAAGTGGGTACAAATTAAGCGTTCATGGCCGTCAAATCGAAAAGACATTTGTTATTCCAGAACCATTACAGGTTCAGAGTGCCACTGGTTGTCATTATGTTGATTCTATGAGTTATTCACGCATGGTGGCAG
>MDSZ01155848.1_pt1 | contig 16434 bp, 7 predicted proteins | sample 811201 | NCBI WGS metagenome assembly MDSZ01 (sample SAMN05326647, study PRJNA326480) | marine metagenome | isolation source: seawater | place: Indian Ocean: North | collected 2010
ATAGAAAGCAGCATTATTATCAAAGTTAGTAGAAGTAGAACCTATCCAAAGGTTTCCATCTCCGTCTATGTGAAATCCGTCTGCCATAATCTTAAGGTGCTGGTATTATATGGAATCCAGTTATAGAACTCAAGGTTACACCACCTTGTGAGTTAACAACAAATGTTCCATTGCCAATATTTATTCCTCCACTAAATGTACCAGTAGAACCAGTTATATCGCCTCTAAAGTTTCCGTCATTAAAGTCTACAGAGCCATCAGCGGCAATCTTCCAACCAGATGTACCTGATACATAATTACCTTCTATTGTACCTTCTGTAGCGTCAAGAGTGAGGTAATAAGTTGTTCCACCTGATGTGTAGTCAGCAGATAAAGTATCGCTTGATATATCCCATCCACCAATAGAACCAGTGTCTGCTGTGATATTTCCTCTAAACACACCATCAGAAAACTCTACATATCCATTTGGATAGTTAGCATTTTGTTTTTCTATTATCCAACCAGATGTACCAGCTACATAGTTATCTGATTGTATTGTGTCGCCAATTTTAGCATTTGTAATTGCAGCGTCTACTATTTTTGCAGTAGTAACTGCTAGACTTGCAATCTTTGCTTCAGTAATAGCAGCAGTTCCTATGTTTTGTGTTTCAATTAAATTTCCTCTAGCTTCTTGTTCATCAGAAGGGTCAGATTCATTACCTGCTTTATCTACAGCTGTAAATCTCCAGTAGTAATCTTCACCATTAGCTACTTGAACTTCTCCTATCGCAGGTATCTCATTTCTTAAATGTGATGCTGTAACAGGTATTTGACCTTTAGGAGTCATACCAGATATTGAAAAACCAGAAGTTTGTGAGTAGTAAACATTTAGGTGGTCAATATCTAGCTCTAATGTATAGTCTATGACATTAGATACTGGATTACCACTAGAGTCTTCTGCTGCACCTAGATTGTGAATTATTTGAACTCTTTGTGCTCCAGGAGCTATTGTAGTAGCTGTATCTGGTTTTAAAGGTGTACCAGTATCTACTGAAGTAGTAATAAAATCTGTTACATAAGTACCAGTTGCACCATTAGAGTTTACTGCTATAACTCCAACTTCATACTGAGTAGCTACTGCTAATCCTTCTATTGTAAATTCTGTAGTACCCCAATTTTGTGAAAGCTCTGTATATGGGTCATTAGTTCCTACTTTTTTAAATCTTATGTTGTAATGTGAACCATTCTGGATTATTGTTCCGTCATCATTAAGAGGCACAACCCACTCTACTTTAATGATTGCTTGTTGAGCACCTAATGCATCTTGTATAAAACCAGATGTTAGCTTTATTCCATTAGTTAAAATATTATCAGGGTCTCTTACTTTATCAGGGGTAGCGGCTTTATCGCTAGTATTAAGACCTGTAACTGTAGGAGAGAATCTTAAATCGTCTCCTAGTTTAAGAGGTAAATCTCCTACTTCTAACCTTGCACCAGCAGATTCAAATTGTACATATGGTGTTAGGTCAACATAACTTACTTGTTGGGAAGTCGGTGATATAAGTCTTCTTAAGTAAACACCCATTCCTGAACTAATAGGATGAGTAATTGCAGTTACCCTAATTTTTTCAGGATTTATATATTCACCTTGATAAGCAACTTCAAATAGTTCTGTTCTTCCATCTTCAATCTTCTTTGCTTCATTATCTTCAAAACCTAGCTCAGGGTCATATATAAATATATTATCTCCAACCTCAAAGTCACCTTGAATGTCGTAGTAATCTAAATCTAAATCAATAGCTCTTTTGGTTCTTTTTAATTCTGACAAGAATGCTCTTGCTCTTTCTTCTTTAGAAACATGTGGATGCTCAGGTTCTGTAGCATATATAATTCTTTCTAATAAGTTTCCATTCATATCTCTATATGGAATGTTGTCATCTGTAACATCTAAAGTGTCTGTGTTTTGTCCAGCACCAGTTTCTAAATATTCAACAGTTGATACATATTCTCTAGCATCAAATGATGACTTAATACTAGATGGGTCAATACCTGTAATAGCTGGGTCTTCTCCAGAACTACCTCTTACAACTATTGTTGTAGCATATTCGTTAGTACCATGACCCACAAATAAATTTTCTTTAGGTCCCATATCTAAAAGTACTTTTCCTATATGTGTTGCATTAGCATATGGTAATTGTCTATTTGTATCGTCTGACTCTACACCTATTCTTATTCTCCACTCAATATCTAATTGAGTAGCTATTCTGTTTAAAGCTGCAAGTACAGTCTCTAAATAATGTTTACCTGTGTAATTAGTTTGTGCAGTTTCTAAAACAGGAGCTGCTGTAGGCACAGGATAGGTCACTACACCAGTAGAGCTATTTATATTATGTCTTGCAGTTCCTTTTGTTATTCTTAAACCATCTAAATATCCATAGAAATGGTCTGCACCTTGAGACCTACCAATAGATAAATCTAAACCAGTTGAAAGCCATAATCGTGTATCTGGTTGAGGTATCTTTATACTTCTGTCACTTGTCCAGCTATCCTGCATTACACCATTTTTAAATGTATAAAAGTGGTCTCCCTCTCTAGTAATAGCAAAGTGATTCCATTGGTTGTAATCTATTGTTCCCATTGTTTTTCCATTTGCTATATCAAAACAATCATCTGTGGCTAGACCATTTAAAACTAAACTTTGTGACCTAAATGACCTTATGTAAACTTTTGAGTCTCCTTGACCATTTTCATTAAGACCTAGCATAAAAGACGGTAAAGTATTATGTTGAGTTGAGGCTAAAACTGCTCCGTGTTTAGTAGGTGCTCTTGGACTATCAAATGCAGTAGCACCATGAAACCAAGATGTTGCGTCTTGCCAAAATTTAGAATAGTATGCTTGATAATTTCCTTGTGTTAAGTAAAACTCTGAATCACCATCTTCTGTATCATATATTGAAACTCTACCTGAGTAAATATCATCATAATCTGTTTGAGCACCAGCTGTATATTTACCTTGCCAAAAGTCAGTAGCAGGTAAAGGTACACTAGAAATACCATCAATCGCATCCTGTATAGTTATTGGAGTTGTGTTTTGTGATTCTGCTATGGTGTCTGCATCAATAGTACTTTCACCTAAAATTTCAGGATTAGCTACACCACCTTGTCCTGCTTGTCCTGAACCTTTAAGTGACCAACCATATTCACCTCCTGCGCTTTGATAACTAAAATATCCACCATAATAATTATTGGGAGCGTAGTACCAGTTTTCACTTATAGGATTACCTTGATACCAGTTTATATCTTGAGTCATTGGATTTGGGTCACAATTAAATGCAGGACTTGCGATAGTATTACCAGCACCAAAAGAAGTTCTTGGATTGAAGTAAGTACCAGTTAACATAGTCTGAATGTGACCCCTGTATCTATTTACAGCATATGTTGCAAATCTATATTTATTATTACCAAGTGACTCTGTAGCTAAAAACATCATTGCATATGCAGCATTTACATATTCATCTAAATCAGAAGCAGAAGTTACACCACTTGCGTTTCTTAATGTTTGGTCAGTTCCGTTATATTTGTATTCTTGTACAAACCATGAATATTTAAAAGCAGTCCTTCCTTTATGCCAAGCAATGTTAACCATCATATCAAAATGTTCTTGAGCTAAAGTAGTATCATGCGGAAAGGCTTCACCCTCTCTTTGTATATTTCCATTTGAATCTAATTCTTTTACCCACGCTTTAGGATTTGTTCTATCATATCTACAAAAAGCATCAATAACAATATCGCCATATTCTACTTCACATGAACTTCTTACTAAATCTTCAAACAATGCTTTTGAAGGTCTTGCTTTTACTAAAGTAAGCCCATCAGCGTTTGTTACTGTTGTTCCATCTCCAATAAATCTTATTGGTATAGGTTCACTATTTTGAACTACTCCTGTGTTTCCAATTCCATCAATATCAGTACCACTTTGTGTTGTATCAATCCATCCACCTCCAGTACTGTTTGTTGCATAGTCTTCATCAAATTCAATAGGAAAATATACGTTGTACCAAGTATTAGTTGTAAAGTTTTTTATTCTAAAACCAAATTCTTGATTGTATATAATATCGTATAAATTTAATACATGACTTCCATCTGTTTTGTACTGTAATTGAGAGTCTGCTCCATTTCTAAAATTCCATAATCTATTTGTGACACTACCATTGTTTGGTCTAATCATAGACCATGCTGTTTGTCCTATTCCTATAGTTGGTGCACCAAAATTATCTCTAGTCCATGTATGTCCATGTGTTTCATGTTCACCTGGTTTTCTTAATGGTGGTAAGCCATGATAACCAGAACCATTTGACATTCCAGTTGAAGAATTTGTAAGTGCAGAAATAGATGGGTCAGCAAAAGCAGAGGCATCAGTAAATGTAAGGTTTCCTGACTTACCTTTATCACCATATACATATGGCATTATAGATTCATCGTTTGTTAAGTTTGTTACGAAATCGTCTGAGATTTCTGCGTTTTCTATATCAAATACTGGCATACTATCACGGTGTCAACCTGTACTCCCACCACTCTATTGTAAAATCGCTTTGTGCAGGGTGAAAGTCTGGATGATAAGGTACTAGATTATAACTTTGGTCTCCATCTAAATATAAAGAACTAGAACCCCATTTAGCTTCATCAGTACTAACTTCTGCATTACCATAAAAATTTATTGTATGCTCTAAATCTGTTTCATCAGTATATGTTGTATCACCATCAGAGCCTTCATAATTTAACAATAAGTCTGTATCTTCTATAGTCTTTTCAGTTATAACTCCAGGCCATACAGCTCTTAAATTACCATTGTCATTATTTCTTAATAACCCATATGGTTGTCCAGTATCATTATTAATTACATACTCTAAAGTTACATCTTTAAAATCTCTTGGTTTTGAACCATCATTACCAATTTCACTAATTCCTAAACCTCTTGATTCAGAGTCTCCAAGATATATAGACATACCTGCACCTTCAATATCTGCTGATTCAGGCTCTATAGATAAAGACTGTATTACACCTACATATTCTGCTGTAGGTAGCATTACAGTATCTATCCATTCTGCTGATTCCATTTCTGAATCTGTAATAACTATTTGGTCCCATGGTTGTATTGAGTTAAGTATATAGTTTGGTACTAAAGACAAATCTAAACTAACTGTAAAGGAACCCTCTGACATTAATTTTTCTGTAATAGGCATTACGCTTTCACCAACTTTTGATATTCATTTATGTTATCTATATATTGCTTAAAAACATTTCCTGCTTCATTGTGTGATAATGCAGCAGAAGTATTAGGGTCAACTAATTCATAACCTACCATAAATCCAAATACTGAACCATTACTGTTTCTTCTCATCATTCCGTTGTCAGTAATTGCTGTAGTAGTATCTATTTGCTTTAAGGAACCTAGTACCCAATAATTACCATCTTCAGGTGAGGTTGCACCATCTTTTATAAAACCATTTCCAATATCTGTTGTGTTAGGAGTATCTGACGGAGCAGATTCTAATGCTATATTAATTTTTGTACCAGCGGTGTAGTAATTAGTTATAACTCCAATATGGTGAGCTCCTCTTCTTAATGAAAAATCTACAACCAATCTTTTTCCTCTTGTATCTGCATCTTTATATGTAGTACACCTAACAACTGCAAGTTCTGGCCTATTTACTAATATTTGTACTCTGTGCCAACCTTTAAAAGTGTCACCATGTTGCTGACCAGAAGCAGGGTCTCCTTCAGAAAATATCCATTCCTTTTCAGTTGCATATTGTGTCTCATCCCATATAAAAGTATTAAAACCAGAAGTTACTGTACTTGTTCCTAAAACCAGTTTCATAATTCCGTTTTCTAATACAAGTGTATCACCAACTGTCCAATCTCCAGCATATTTACCACATTTGACACTTTGTGTAACTACATCAGAACCACCAATAGTAGATTTTTCCATATGTTCACCCATTCTTATTTCACAGGCACCTTTATAAAAATCTGCTGGTTCTATTTGATATATTGCATTATTACTTCTTAATACTTGTGATTGATTTATATACAAGCTAGTAGTATCAGAAGCAGTTGAACTTGTTATGTCTCTTGCTGTTCTTATATTACGTCCAGGTAATGATGAATGTATGTAGGCAAAGTTATTACCAGGTGCTGCATGAAATTGTTGATTAGTTGCTGCAGTAATAAAATCATTTTCCAACAAGCTACCAGTCAATCTTGACTCTAGCTGTACGTCACCACCTTTACCAACATATTCTAAATTTATGTTATAAGAAAAACCACCCTGTATGTATTTAGTTATATTTACACTAGAGCTTTCTACTTTTACATAACCATTTAAAGAAGAGTCACCATCATATCTAAATGGTACATGTTCTGCCATTGTTGACATAGCTTGTAATTCATCTCTAAGATATTTTATGTGGTCTATAGTATGTTCGACACCACCAAATCTACCATCAATAGATAATGACTTACCATCTTCTCCTGCACTTAAACTTAAACTACCAGGGGATGTAAAACTTAGTCTTCCTATGTGTATTTGATGTGCCATTATGTTCTTCTAACTCCTCCACCTGCGTTACCTTCTCTTTCAAGTTTAGTTAAAGCTTTCTTAATTTGAATTGCTGCTTTTCTTGCAGATGCATTATCTACTGGTACACCAGTAACATTAACAGATAAATTGTGAACTGTTGTGTTATTGCCTCTACCACCTGCTGTTAATGGTTTTACTAAGAAACCAGAACCAGGTACAAATCTTACTTCTTCTGGTCCATATTCACCAACAAGAGCTCTCTTCATCATATGGTCTCCCAATCTTCCACCATGAGCAAATTTCTTAGGTTTTAAGTGTGACATATCTGGTATTCTTCCACCCATTTTCATTCCTGGTATGTAATTGTAACCACCAGAACCAGCGGATATCTTTGTAATATTAAGACCTGCAGCAAGTGCATCTAATAGTCCTCTACCAGTAAATTTACCTTGTTGTGTTTTGTAGTATGCTCCAGGAATAATTCCATCTGTTTTACCATTCCAAATATATGGGTTTTTTACAGAACCTGGGGTCATATTAGTGTCTACTGGTCCACCTACATCATTGTCTGTATCATCAGGAACACCGCTTTCAACTTTATTTTGTTTTGATTCTTGTTGTGCATCAGTTACAGTTCTTGATTCTATTCCGATAAAGCTTCCAGGAACAGTTTGTAAGAAACTCTTTAAATCAACAGTTCCACCTAAATCTTCCTCTACCATTTTTAAGTTTTTCTCAAAGTATTCAAAAGTTCCATCACCCAAAGCAAATATATTAAGACCTAAGCTTTCTAAGAAGTTTTTAACTAATTGAGTAATTTCTTGATTTCTAGTAGCAAAAGCTGCATCACCAGCAAATGCTGTCATTCTTCTCTTAATTGCATCAAATTCTGTTTGGTCTAAGAACTGTTTAGACTTAGGTGCTTCCATCATAGTCTCAGTTATAGGGTCGAAATATCTTCCTGTTGATTCTCTTACATAATCTTGACCTTCAGCAAATATGTTTGATTGGTCTGGGCTAGTAACAAATTGGTCAAAAAGATTAGTTAATCCAAATTCTTCTAGTGTGGCTTGATAGTTCTTTCTAAAGCTATTAGGATTTATCTTCATCATAGGGTCTACATTTACAAGAGCTTCAGTATATATATCTTGTATAGCTTGTTCAAAACCTTGTCCCAAAGCTGTATTATATCCAGTAGATGTAGTCATATATCCATCAGGACCAAATATTGATTTATTTAATGTGTCATAATTTTTAACAGAATCTATTAAGCCATCAACACTGCTTGTTATTGTACTGTATGCACCATCTATAAGATTCAATCCCTCTATGTGACTATCTACGTTTTCTTGGAATGTAAGCATTGCTGTTTGTAAACCATACTCTGCATTTATAGCTCCCTCTACAGAAGCTTCATATGAGTCATTAGCTACTTTAACTCTCATAGTCATTTGTTCTTGTTCATCTAGTAATTTAAAGTACTGTTCTCTAGTACTAATTAATTCATCGTCTACTTTAAGAGCATCTTTTTGCATATCAGTGTATGTTGCTTCTGCGTCAGCTAGTTGTAAGAAAAACAACTCTTTATCTTCTGCTGTTTTAAACTCACCTTTCATTTCAGATAATTCTTCTTGTGCAGCTTGTAACTCCAATGCGCTAATAACACCATTGTTATACATCTTTGCTAATCTGTGTACTTCTTGTTCTTTCTCTTGTATATTTAAAGCGGTTCTAGCATCATATTCTCCAGCAGCTCTTTTCTCCATATCTCTAAGAGAAAGTAGTTGTTGCAAAATACCAATACGTTCTTTCTGTGTAACATTTCCAGCACGACCTTCAATTTCTAGTTTATTAAGTTTTTCTTGTGTCTCATTTATTCTATGTTGAATATCTGCTTGTCTTCTCATTTGTTCTGCTAATGAAGCTTTAGTTTGCATAGTCGCAAGTAATGCAGAGTTTCTAGCTCTTTCAGCAGATGTGACTGCAGTTACTGCACCAAAAGCATCTTGTTGTATTTTGACATAATCTTTTGCGGCTCTTAATATATCTTGTCCTAACATCTCAGCACCTGTTCTTGTGTCAGAGCCCATTAATGCACCTAATTGACTACTTAATAATTTTGGATTTAAACCAATGCTTTCACCAATGTTTAATATTTTTTCAAAGTCAAATACTACTCCAGAACCTCTGTCAAGCTCTTGGTCTTCTAATCCTTCTTGTACACCCTTTACATAATTTGAAACTGCATTTTTACCAGCTTGATTATTTAAGTTATTGCTAGTAGTAGTAATAATTCCAGTTGTAAGAGTATTTACAGCATTCATTATTGAAGCATTTTCTGAATCAAGACCCATAATTAGACCTTTACCAAAGTTAACACCAGATTCAGCAGCTTTTCTTGATGGAGAACTTTCAGCTAATGATTTCTTAAGAGCTTCAATTATATCTTCACCTAGGTTTCCAAATGCAGCCATAACTTGACTGTGACCCATTTCTAGACCTTGTATCAAACCTGCACTGACGTTCAGACCTATTGTTTCCATTTGAGCCATGAACTTATCGTCAACTAATGGACTTGTAACACCTACTTCAGTAGCTAAGTCTGGAGCTGTTCTCATTAGCTCTAGCTCCAACAATGTTGCAGCTGATTGGTCTTCTAAAGCTCTTCTTACTAAGTCTCTACCACCTAGACCCATGTCTAATGCTCTGTCAGCTACAAACTCATAACCTCTAGCTCTTAGTAATGCAACATCTTTTTCATATTGCTCTATTTCCATTCTGTTTGCTCTTAGGTCAGAAATTATTTGTCCAAAGTTTCTGTCAGTTAATCCAGCTTCTTCTAATGGTTTTCCTAACTCAGTAGCAGATTTTCTAATCTCCTTGAATGCTTCTTTAACTTTTGCAGCAAATCTTAGAGCCATTTCGGAATGTATTCCGTAAGTTTCTTCTAATTCTTTTCTAGCTTCTAACTCTTCATCTCTAATCTTTCTACTAACAGATTGATATATACTTAATTGCTGCTGTACATTTCCTTGTGCTTTTAATACGGTGTCTTCTGTAACAAGACCAGCAGTTACCATTTCATCTAAGTATGTTGTTAATGTATCTCCAATAGCTCTCATAAATTCGCTATCTTCTGGTATTGTTTGTAACAAGTTTCTGACATTCTTGAAGCTTCCACCAATAACTTGTTCCATTGTGGAGCCAATCATTAGAACATCTAATATCATCTTTCCTAGTTCTGTGTCACTAATGTCTGGGAAGTCTTTCTGTATTTCTTCTCTTATAGCTCTAAAAACATCTCCGAATTCATCGAAACCAGTAAACATTCCCATTCCAAGCGTCAAATCACCAAATTCACCACTACCTATTTCTCTAGCTAATTCATCTCTTGCCATAAGTGACAAGCCTGTGTACTTGTCGAAGAAGTCTATTACAGACTCTCCTATTTGAGTTTGACCCATACCAAATCCACCAAAATCTATTTCTTGGAAATATCTTTGCATTACTTCAGCAGGGTTAGCTCCAGAATCTAATAATATTTTTTCAAAATTTTCTCTAGAAGTTCCAATAAAGAATTCAGATAATATCTTTTCAACTTGACCAGTTTCAACATTTACTGATTCTTTAAATAGTAATTGATTTAATACTTCATCTAATGTAGGTACTTTTCCTTCCTTAATAATTCCATCAATAGCTTTACCTATAGGTTCAGCAATTCTGTCTTTAACTTGTTCTTCTGTTTGTCCGTAAACATTACTTACAAATCTTGCATATGATTTAATTGCTGCACCTTCATCTACATTAGCTTCAGAAAAGAGCATATTTTCTACAAAGTTTTGTCCAATTTGTTTTGTTATATCTTCAAATTGTTTAGCTAAAGCTTTTTGTTGGTTATCAATATATTTAGTTAGCTGCTTGTAAACTTCACCATCTTTACCACCACTTATCTCTAGTTCTTGTTGCTGAAGTCTTTCAGCTTCATTTAATTGAACTATTGCTATTTGATAGTCTTGGAAAGAGTCAGTTATTTCTCTTAATGAGTTCTTAAAGTTATCAAGGCCTTTTGCTTCCTTACCTAAGTCTGCAGCCCATTTAACTAATGGTGCAATAACAGTTACTATTGCTCCTATTGCAAGAAAGAATGCAAGTAATCCTTTAAGAGTCAAAGCAACCTTACCTGCTGATGCAGCAACTTTATCAAATGACATTGCTAATCCTTGATTAACTTTTATTGCTTTACCACCAGGTCCTATAATCTTTTGTATACCACTCTTAGGAACATCTCTAGACATCTTCATGGCTTTTTCAAACTGAGGGTCAAAGCCTTGCATTACCATTCTTCTTCTTAAACTTCTTCTAGGACTAAACTTACTTGTCTTTTCACCATAGAATTCATCTAAGAAATCATCTAACTGTCCTTTACCAATTTCTGTACGCTTGGATTCCAGAATGTCTCCAAAACCTTCTTTTTGGTCAATTCCTAATTCTTGAATTAATGCACCTATACCTCTTGCTCTACCTCTAGGTGTATATGCATTTACAGTATCAACTAATCTCTTGAAAGCATTAGCAAACCTACCAGTACTTTTAGCTGGTTTATCCATAGCTTCAGCCATAGCAGCTGTTCCAGCAGTGGCTTTATCTACAGCTTTATCCATAGCAGTTATGGTTGTTGGGTCAACACCAAAGAAACGCTCTAATGCGCTTACTGATGCTGAAGCTGCTGTTCCTTTAGGAATATTCTCAATACCATCTTGTATTATAGAATCACCTGATAAACCAAATTTACCAGAGATTTTTCTCATTACTCCTGCATACTTTTTCTCAAATCTCTTACGTTTTTTGCTAGCACCTTTACCTGTAAATTCAGGCTCTATAACCATATTGTTTGTTAAAGTACCAGCTGGTAGTTGAAGCATTGGTTTACCAGCAGGTAACTGAGGTTGTAGATTTTTCATTAATGCAACTCTTTGAGCTGGCTTAGTAAATAAACCTTCTGGTAATCTCATTCCTTTTAAGCTTCTACCTAAATTAATTAATGGTAATAATTGTGTTGTAAAGAATGCGAATAATGTACCTATTGTCTTGAAAGATTGAGTTAATCTTATTCCTAATGTTTTTAATGTTCCTACTAAGTTTATTACTCCAGCACTTGTTGAAGCACTTAAGAATGCATAACTTTCTCTTATGCTCTTACCAAGTTTTGCCATTGGTGTCTTTAAGAATCTATTAATTGGTAATTGTGATTCTTGGAACTGTGAAAGCATTTGTTTTCTTGCTCTTCTTTCCATTTCATAAATACCACTAACTTGTGGAAATGGACCTTTCCTAGATTCAACTATTCTTTGTGGTCCTTCAAGAGTACCTCTGTAATTTAAAGGTAATTCACCTAAGTCTCCTACTTCAGGTATTTCCATAAGGTCTCCAAAAGAACCGCCAGCAGGAAGTTGAGGTAATGTGCCTACACCCATCAACTGAGCCATACCTTGTATTCTTCTCATTTGTCTTTGAGATGGAGTAAGCATACTTATTGATTTTGCTAATCCTTTAAATTGTCCTGTTAGTGCTGCAAAACCTACTTGTGTCAATAATGTTATATCTCTCATTAATGCACTAAGTGCAGTTTGGAAAGGCCTTACGAATTTAATCTTAAATAATGTACTAAATTTAGCAACAGATAGAGAAGCAGATTCCATAATTTTTGTTAGTCCTGCAAATCTAGATGTATTAGCAGCTAATACTTTTTGTGCTTTTCTTAAGTTTTCTGTATAGTCTGCTTGTCCGCTAGCAAATCGATGAAGTACCATTTCACCAGAACTACTAAATCCACCAGGTGGAACCCTAATTGCTCTATTGTATTGGCTACGCATTCCTAAGTAATCTGGATGCTTATCTCTTAAGTTTGTAAACAAGTTACTTTGTAACATACCTCCAAATGCTTCAAGTCGAGGCAACCTAAAGCCTCTTCCTATTCTTGGTCTAAACTTATCAAACTCTGCTCTTCCTGGTCCAAATGACATTGCCTGAGCTCTGGCTGCAGATTCTCTTAATAATCTCTCATTGTTTGCTAATATTTTTGCTTCATCGAATACAACTTTTCCATTTTTATCTAACATCATAAATGGATGGGTCCTAAAGTTTGGACCTTCTTTATCAGGCATTGGTGCTACATAATTCTGACTTCCTTTAGCACGTTGCATAGCATCAAACTCTAATGAGCTTACTCCTCTGAATGGACCTTTACCTCTCTTACTTGGGTCTTCAAACATTTCCCTTAAATAACCATCAGGGAATGGTATATAAGAACCTTCTTTTAAATGTCCAGTAGATTTACTAAATGTTTTTCCACCTTTAGGAAACATTGTTTCATGTACTTTGTTAAAGTATTGTTGCATCCCTTCATAGCTGTAATCCATTTGACCAAATATTCTTCTAAGTTTTCTTCCTGACATAGCTTTCCCGCCAGTTAGTTGATTAACAGCTATAGAAAATAAATCTTGAGTTTCCTTCGCTATGCTTAATGTTGATTCATTAAAGAAATTTAATACTTTTGCTAATGATGCCATTAAGAAGTCTAATGAACGAGGTATAAAGTTTAGAACTCTTACTAAACTATTGTATTTAAATTTTCTATATTTACTTGCAGCGTTTAAATTGTATTCAGCTAAGTTAGTAAAAGTATTGACTGCCTCTTCAGACATCTTATCTACTGTATCTCCAACTAAATCAGCTGAAGATTTAATTGCACCAAAGCTATCAGCTACTAATAAACTACTAGCTGCTTGTGATGCTCGTTTTTGTATACCAGGTATTTGTTCAACATCCATACCTTGCATGAACATATCTGCACCTGGTCTAGCTTGAAAGAATGCTTGTCTAATTTTATTTTGCTGACTTCTTGTTTTACCGCCTTGGAATCCTAAGATGCTTCCAAGTATTCCCATACCAGGCATAGCCAATAATCTATCTGCTGTGGATATTCTTCCACCTTGGAATGCTTTCATTCCCATGTCACTTAAGTCTTCTGCTTTTACACCCTTACCAGTTGCAAAGTTATATTGTCCTAATCGTGAATTAAAATCACCAACACCGTCAGCTGCAACTTCAAACATACCCATAGCTTTAGCCATACCCATTGAGCTTGTAGTAACAGATTTCATTATTCCTCTAATAAGAATTAAAGGTGTGATAACTTGTAAGAGTCTAGCTCCTAACATTTCTATATTGTCAACAATTACATATGTAATGTTTGTTATATCTTCTAATAAATTTTTAGCTGCATCCAATGAATTGTTATCATTAGCAACATCTAAAATACCAGCAGAAGCAATATTTTTTAACTGTTGTATTTTTGAATAAAGAGTGTCGTATCTTCTTTCTGCTTCAATGTTTAGTGCAGTATTTTCTATATATGCACTATTAGCAGTATCTATAGCATCAAATAATGTTTCATGAGCTTTAGATAAAGCAAGAATAGCTTTACGGCTTCTTACCTGTCCTAATCCTAATTGTTGAAGTATTTCAATATTGGTTAAACCAACTTTGCTTGTATCGTCTAATCCTTTAATAAATAGTGCTAATGCTTGTGTTGAGTCAACAGCAAATAAATCTTTAAATGTTTGACCAGACATACCTGCAGTCTTTGCAAATGTTTCTAGTTTTTCACCACCAAGCTCTACGGCCTGACTGGCTTCTGTCATTAATCGAACTACTGCAGTAGCACCAGCTTGTGCTGGCTGACCAATAGCTCTTAAAGCTGTAGAGAATGCTAATGCGTCAACGGCTGCGTTATTTAGGTTACCTGCTATCTGTGCGGTAGCAGTGGCTATTTGTAATGACGCATTAACAATCTCTGACTCAGTCGCAGCAAAGTTGTTACCTAGGTCTACAAGAGATGCGCCTAGGTTATCTAAATCTCTAGTTGTAAGGCCTGTTATTTCTTGAAGTCTGGCCATAGCAAGTGCTGCTTGTTCAGCACCTAAGTTTGTAGCAACAGTAAGTTTCTGTACAGTTTTTGTAAATGCTACGATATCTTTTGCGGTAACACCTAACTGTCCACCAACAGCTGCTATTTCATTTAATTCTTTTGTTGTTACTGGAGTAACTTTTGATATGTTTACAAGTGAGGCAGCAATTTGGTCAAATGCTTTATTTATATCTTTAACATCTTTTCCAACATTTAATGTTTTCTTGACTGCTACGAATGATTCTTCGAATCTAGCTGCGGCAGATGCAGCGATAGCAAAACCACCAGCAATACCACCTACAGCTCCAGCGGCAGCACTTGATATACTTGCAAAAGCTGCACGAGTTTGTGCAGTGTGCTGAGTAAGCTTAGCCATTTCACGCTTGATTTGCGTGTTAGCTTTCTTTAAAGATGAATTATCAAAACCTAGATATACGCTAGCTTCTAGCGAGTAGGCTTTAATACTATTGCCTTTAGCCATTTAATTACCTATTTAAGTATCTTTTAAATTTGTTCTAGCACCGAGACCATCCGACTGAGCAATGAATTGGTCTAGACTCATTCTACTACGCTTCCTGCCTCTTCTGTTGGCTTTCGCGTCTAGTTCTTGCTTATAATTTGAAGTACCAGATTCAGACATATCGTCATCATCTATTAAGCCTTTTTCCTTTAATGCTTCTTCGTAATGTTTAGCAAAGAATAAAGATTTGTCCATAGGTAAACCTGACATAAGTAATAAGAATCTACGCCAAGTTACTTCTAAAGGATTTTCTACTTTATACCAGCGAAGAAAATCTGCCTCTAGTTTATTCCACTCATAGATAACATCCATGAGAGAAAAGTTTATTCTTTTGGGCCGTCACCCTCGTCTTCGACTTCTAGCTCTACATCTTCATCGCCACCAATACCATATTCGTTTAGTAACCATTGAAGTAGTTCATCTAATTGTGGCCATGTAGCTCCTGCGTCTAACATAGCTTCTAGATTTTCTTTACCTACTAATGACTCTAACCATTCTGGTAATGAATTAGATGGCATACCACCAGTTTCGTCCATAAATCTCATTTGAGTTAAAACGACTCTAGCTGGTAATTGACCAGGTAACTCGTAATCGCTACCTGCTATTTTGAATTGAATTGGCTTATTATCTGCTTCTGTAACAGCAGCATCAAAGTCTTTATATTTTTTGTCGACCATACCGACCTATCTCCTATTCGTAATCTAATACTTATATCAACTATTAGTTGACATCAAATGTTGTTGAGTCGTTAGTGTTATCAACGATTCTGAAAAGTTTATACTTTCCACCAGCATTTCCAACATGGAATGTTGCATCTGGAACAAGCAATTTAAACTCAGTTGCAATGACCACTTTTTGTGGTGCCTTTGCATGAGACATTGAGAAAGCACCTACAGATACCATTCTTGGCATTTCTAAGTGTCTATCTGCACCTGAAGGACCTTCTGTAATAAGTAGTCCAGCTAACTCAGCATGTGCGTTAGTATCTGGGGCTATAACTACATCGTATCCAGAGGCAAAGTTGCTGTCATCTTCACTTACGTGAGTGTCAGCCTGTCCCATTGCAATGGACAAGTTCTTAAGTGAAGCTTGTGAAAGTTCACCCATAAGTCTTGCTTCCTGAGCAGTTTTAATTGTTTTAATTGGGTCTACTTCTTCTGCAACCAATATGTCCTCGAATGTTCTATCCATTTCGAGTGTCCAACCATCTTCGGAATATCCGATATCTCTCCATTTTGCAGTATCTACTGCTGCCCAAGCTCCTGAACTGTCGCCTGGAAATGCGAGAGAAGATGTTGTTCTATCAGCTACATAAAGTACACCAGTACCGATTAATACTTCATTAATCGCACCGCTTGTATATGTAGGCATAATTTACTCCTG